>Ga0185299_10000579_pt1 | contig 93832 bp, 87 predicted proteins | sample PaiPotPPA55metaG_FD_128002 | JGI IMG/M metagenome (GOLD analysis project Ga0185299, IMG submission 128002) | Iron sulfur acid spring bacterial and archeal communities from Banff, Canada, to study Microbial Dark Matter (Phase II) - Paint Pots PPA... ...
TCGACGGTGAAAAAGTTGAGGATGAGCAAACCTTGTCGCAGATGATGAACAATCGCCGCGCCGGAGATACGGTAAGAGTTACGATCTACCGCAACAAGAAAAAGCTCGATGTGAACGTCGCTCTCGGCGAAGCCAGAGAGCAAGTGTGAAGAGGCTGGCGAAGTTCACTCGCTCCCGCGAAAATTAAGATTGCGGGAGTCGAGCAAAACTCTATTCCGTTTTCCTGCCCATGACAGCGCACGCTCGGGGTGAAATTCCATCAGGCTGCGGCGTCTGCGAGGAAGTCTTCGAGTTCGCTCACCTCTTTATCGTTAAGGCGCAGGTCGCCGGCGCGCATTACACCTTCGGCTTGCCTCGCATTGCGAGCTCCGACGATGGCCCCTGTGACTGCGGGATTGTGCAGTGTCCATGCGATGGCAACTTCGCCGACAGAACGGTCGTGGCGTTTGGCGATTTCTCGAAGGTGATCGACCAGGGCAAGATTGCGCGACAAATTTGGCTCGGTGAAGTCAGGATGGCCTCTGCGCCAGTCGTCCGGGGGAAGCCTGGCTGCCCGGTCGCGGGTCATCGCGCCGCTGAGCAGGCCGGAAGCCATCGGCGAATATACGATCACTCCAATACCTTCGCGCAGACAGTAAGGCAGGATCTCGTCTTCGATCTCGCGGTGCACCAGCGAGTAAGGCGGCTGCAGAGAGGTCACGGGGGCGATGGCCCGTGCACGTTTCAGCTGCCCCACGTTGAAGTTGGATACACCAATCCATCGCACCTTGCCTTCGCGCTTCAAGTTGGCGAGCGTAGACCAGCCTTCTTCCAGTGCAGGCGAGTCGGGATCGGGAGGCCAGTGAATCTGGTAGAGATCGATCACATCGACAGCAAGACGGCGGAGGCTGTCTTCGACCTCGCGACGAATGGAATCGGCGGCCAGAACTTTTTGCACCTGGCCTTTGGAATCCCAGCGCAGGCCGCACTTGGTAAAGATATATGGCCGGGAGCCATGCCAGTCTTTCAGGGCACGTCCGACGACTTCTTCGGAGTGTCCCAGGCCGTAAACGGCTGCGGTGTCGATCCAGTTGACGCCGACCTCGAGGGCGCGATGAATGGCCGCGATGGAATCGTCATCGTCCTGCGATCCCCAGGCGAACTGCCAACCAGAACCGCCGACCGCCCATGCGCCATAGCCGACGGGAGTAATGTGCAAGTCGGAGTTGCCAAGTTTGCGAGTTTGCATTTCAATCTCCTTAGGCTTGGTTAGATTATGAGGAAGAAAAATCCGTTGCAAGAATCAAAGCGATGAAAGTGGATGCCATTCGCGAGTATTGCCTGGACTTTCCAGAGGCCAAAGAGAACCTGCAGTGGGGCGATGAGCTCTGCTTTAAAGTTGGCGGAAAGATCTTCTTGATGCTCGGGCTGGACAATCCGCGGCTGTGTTTCAAATGCACGCCGGAGGCTTTTGCTCAATTGATCGAGCGCGAGGACGTTCGTCCAGCGCCTTATGTTGGACGTTACAAATGGGTGATGCTCGACCGATTGGATGCGGTGGGGTGGGATGAGCTGCAGCAATTGATTCGGACGTCGTATGAGATGGTGGCGGCGAAAGCCATAGGGAAAAAGCTCAGAAAAAAGACGAAAAATTTAGCTCAGCGTAAACATCCGACGAAGAGAAGATGAGAAGAGTCTGAGATTTTGTTCTGAATCGAGTTGGCGGGAAGAGTGCCCCAGTCCCGAACCTCGGCAGCGGGTCATTTTGAATTGCCGCTCTGGCCGGATTCCGGCCCTTCCGCTTTGGGGCCACACTCGGAGAATCTCGGCGCGGCCTTCGTGCGCCGCAACGCACGCTCAACCGCAACCCGAGGAAAACAACGAATGCCGACGCGCCGCCACAATCGGAAAGCCCATCGTGATTGAGAAAAGCGTGTGGATCGCAGCCGGCGCGACCATCATCGGTGGCGTAACGGTCGGCGAGAATTCGGTCGTCGCGGCGGGTTCGGTAGTCACCAAGGACGTTCCCCCGAATACTCTTGTCGGAGGAAATCCGGCGAAAGTGATTCGTTCGCTTGTTGACTGAGGGAACGTCCGCAAGGGAGGCGAAACTGGAACTTCCAATGGACCCAGTACCCGAACCTACCCGAACCTCAGGTGATTTGACTCTGCTTGCCGCCGTCGGCTAGCCTCAAGAGTCCGCCCATTCCTGGACGATCTTCGACTTAATGTTATTCCGGCACAAATCATTGATTTTGCTGCTGATGGCGGCTGTTGCGGCTTGCGGAGAGCAGCACTGTTTCGCGTCTACCGGGCCGGTCCATGCGCAGCATGGGATCGTGGTCAGCGTGCACGAGTTGGCCTCGCAAGCCGGTGTGGAGATCATGCAGGCTGGCGGTAACGCCGTGGATGCTGCCGTGGCTACGGGATTCGCGTTGGCCGTGGTGCATCCGCCGGCGGGAAATATCGGTGGCGGTGGATTTATGCTGATCCGCATGGCCGACGGCAAAACGCATTTTATTGACTATCGCGAAAAAGCTCCTGCCGCCGCTACCCGCGATATGTATCTGGATGCGCAGGGCAATATGATTGAAGGTGCCAGCGAGTACGGGTACAAGGCAATTGGCGTGCCGGGATCGGTTGCGGGCATGGTTTACGCCGAGCAGAAATATGGGAAGCTGACGCTGCAGAAGGTGATGGCTCAGGCGATACGGCTGGCGCGCGAGGGTTATGAGTTGAGCTGGGGCGAGGCGCGAGAACTGCACGATAAATATTTGAGCCAGTTCCCCGAGTCGCGTCGAATTTTTCAGCGAGACGGGAATTACTACAGGTCGGGCGAGATTTTCCGCCAACCCGACTTGGCGAGGACATTGGAGCGAATTGCGGCGAAGCCCGATGATTTTTATCATGGAGCACTGGCGCGGGAACTGGCGGCTGCGGTTCAGAAGGGAGGCGGGCTGATCACCGCGGACGATTTGGCGCATTATGAAGTTAAGGAACGTGAGCCGATTCGCGGGACGTATCGTGGATACGAAATTATAAGCGCGCCTCCGCCGTCGTCTGGCGGGACCGTGCTGGTCGAATCGCTGAATATTCTGGAAGGATACGACCTGGCCAAACTCGGTAACCGATCAGCGGAATCCATTCACTTCACCACGGAGGCATTCCGGCGGGCATTCTTCGATCGGGCGGAATTCCTGGGGGATCCCGACTTTGCGAAGATTCCTGTGGCTCAACTCGTTGACAAGAAATATGGTGCGGCTTGGCGGGATTCGATTGACGACTCAAACGCCACGGCCAGCAAGGATTTGAAGCGGCCTGCAATCTTCAGCGAACTGGAGCAATATGCCGCTGCGCATCCTCAGCCCGTGGCGAATCACGAGTCACCCCACACCACGCATTACTCTGTAGTGGACGCGGACGGAAACGCAGTGTCGGTCACGACGACGATCAACGATTGGTTCGGATCGCGGGTGACGGCTGAGGGTTTGGGCTTTTTGATGAACGACGAGATGGATGACTTTTCCGCAAAACCGGGCGTGCCCAATGCGGACGGATTGATCCAGGGAGCGGCGAATGCCATCGGGCCAGGAAAACGGCCGCTCTCTTCAATGACGCCGACCATTGTAGTGCACGAGGGAAAAACCGTTCTCGTGCTGGGTTCGCCCGGGAGTTCGAAGATTATTACCACAGTGGCCAACGTTTTGATGGGAGTACTGGATTACGGAATGAATATCCAGGAGGCTGTTAACGCTCCGCGCTTTCATAATCAATGGCTGCCCGACGTCGTGAACGTTGAGCAATGGTTCTCGCCGGACACCGTGCAGCGGCTGCAAAAGAAGGGATACAACGTGGAGTTTGGCTTGCACGAAGGGGGGGAGGTTTCTCCCTACTGGAGCGACGCGGAATGTATTGCCATCGATACGAAGACCGGTGAGCGCCTCGGTGCCAGCGATTACAGGAACAGCGGAAGGGCCGTTGGATATTAGAAACCATTGCTGATTGTTGATTCTTGATTGTTGATTCTTGATTGTTGATTTGAATCGATCGTGCTGGCTTTTGCGTTTTAATCGGCAACCAGCAATTCTTAATTAAGGACCAGGCATGTTGAAAGCGGTATCAACCTATTTGTACGTGAAGGAACGTCTGCATCCGGGAATTCTGGATGGTCTGGCTCGCAGCGGAGTACAGGCGATCGAGATTTTCGCGGCACGGCAGCACCTCGACTATGCCAACCGCAAGGCTCATGTCAAGGAGATTGCGGAGTGGTTTCGCGGCAGTGGGGTGCCGTTGAATTCAGTACACTCGCCGCTTTATGCCGACTACGAGTGGGGCCGTGCGGGAGCGCCGCCGTTGAATCTCGCGTCAACGGACCGGGCCGGGTTGGTGCAGGCAATGGATGAAGTGAAACGGGCGCTCGAAATTGCGGAACAGATTCCGTTCCGTTTTCTGGTGCAGCATCTTGGACTGCCCAATGAGAGTTTCAGTGAGAAGAAGTTCGAATCGGCGATGACCTCGATCGAGCACTTGCGCGCGTTTGCCAAGCCGCTGGGGGTGCGCATTCTGCTGGAAAATATTCCGAATGAGCTTTCCACTCCGGAGCGATTGATAGAAATGATTCGTGCTGCCCACTTTGACGACGTGGGTATTTGCTTTGATTTCGGACACGCCCACATGATGGGCTCCATCAGCGAGGCTTTCGAGATCCTGAAAAAGCTGGTGTGCTCGACGCATGTTCACGATAACGCCAAAGTCCAGGATTCCCATCTGTGGCCGGGAGAGGGAACGATCGACTGGAAGGAAGCCATGGAACTGTTGCGCTCGGCGCCGCAAACGCCGCCTTTGATGCTGGAACTCGGGGAAAACGAGAAACTGAATCCTCTGGAAAAGTTGAGGAGTGCGTTCGACAAACTGGAAACGGCATAAGAACGTTTCATCTTTGAGAACGCGGAAAGCTCTGAAGAAATACGGCCAACGCATTTATTGAATCGGCGGGCTAGACTTGCTCGGCGAAATGGACCTCTTAAACTATGTCATCGCCTGTGACGACGATTGCGGAAATTGGAAAGCACGAAGGACAGCAGGTAACGCTGCGGGGCTGGCTTTATAACTTGCGGGAGAGCGGAAAGCTGTTGTTTCCTCAATTTCGCGACGGCTCGGGCGTGATTCAAGGCGTGGTGCCGAAGAACGCAGTCACGCCGGAAGTCTTTGAGGCGGTCAAAACCCTGACGCAGGAATCCAGCGTGATCGTCGAAGGCAAAGTCCGCGCCGATAAGCGCGCCGCTGGCGGTTACGAACTGGACGTCATGAACGTGAACGTGTTGCAGCGTGTACCCGAGTCAGATCCTTATCCTATTACTCCGAAAGAGCACGGCACCGAGTTCTTAATGGAGCACCGGCATCTGTGGGTGCGGTCGCAGCGACAGGCATCGATTCTGCGGGTGCGGGCGGAGATTATAAAAGCCGTGCGTGATTTCTTTGACGAGCGCGGCTTTACGCTGACTGATCCGCCTATTCTGACTCCGGCGGCTTGTGAAGGCACGAGCACACTTTTCCCGGTCGATTATTTTGACGAACAGGCCTACCTTACGCAGTCCGGCCAGCTTTACATTGAAGCGACGGCGATGGCCTTGGGCAAAGTGTATTCGTTCGGTCCAACATTTCGCGCAGAGAAATCAAAGACGCGGCGTCATCTTACAGAGTTCTGGATGGTCGAACCGGAAGTTGCTTATGCCGACCTCGACGATCTGATGGATCTGGCGGAGGGACTCATCAGCTTCGTCGTGAAGCGCTGCCTGGAGCGGAGGCGCACGGATCTGCTGGCGATTGGGCGCGATATCTCTAGACTCGAAAAGATCGAAGCGCCGTTTCCCCGGATCAGTTACGACGATGCCGTAAAGAGCTTGCAGGAAGGCCACGCCAAAGGTGCGCTGGAAGCGCGATTTGAATGGGGTGGGGATCTGGGGTCACCGGACGAGACATATCTTTCCGCGCAATTTGATCGACCAGTCATGGTGCATCGTTATCCAGCGAAGGTCAAAGCTTTTTACATGGAACCGGATCCGAAACGTCCGGAGTTAGCTTTGTGTGTGGATGTGCTGGCGCCGGAAGGTTACGGCGAGATCATTGGCGGTTCGCAGCGTATGGCATCGCATGAGCTGCTTGTGACGCGCATCCGCGAACACGGGTTGCCGGAGGAGGCATTCAAGTGGTATCTGGATTTGCGCAAGTACGGCAGCGTGCCTCACGGCGGCTTCGGCATGGGCATTGAACGGGCCGTGGCCTGGATCTGCGGCCTCGAACATGTGCGCGAGACAATTCCGTTCCCGCGGATGCTGCACCGTTTGTATCCGTGACGTATTCCACCAGCTCTATGATGACCAACATCAGCACCACCAGCATTGCTCCCAAGAAGATACGTGTAATCGGCGTACCGCTCGATCTGGGCCAGTCCCGCCGCGGCGTCGATATGGGACCTTCGGCGGTCAGAGTGGCGGGGCTCGAAGCGCGCCTCGAGGCATTGGGACACGAAGTCGAAGATGGCGGTAACGTTCCGGTGGCCATTCCGGAGCAGAAAAAAGAAGGTGACACCCATGCGAAGTATTTGAAGGAAATCACCGCCACCTGCACAAAGCACGCGGAGCTGGTGATTAAGACCCTTGAAGCGGGTAAGATTCCTCTGGCGCTTGGCGGGGATCACTCGATGGCCGCCGGAACCGTGTCGGGCGTCGCCGAATTTTACCGTCGACAGAACCATCGAGTCGGCCTCATCTGGATCGACGCGCATACCGACATCAATACGCCCGAGAGTTCGCCCAGCGGGAATGTGCATGGGATGCCTCTGGCCGCGCTGATGGGGCTTGGTCCGGCGGAGTTGTCGAACATCTTCGATTTTTCTCCCAAAGTTAAGGCGGAGAACTGTGTGCTCGTAGGCGTGCGCGACATTGACGCAATTGAAAAGGAAAATGTCCGGCGCGCCGGCATCGGCGTATTTACCATGCGCGACATCGACGAGCGCGGCATGCGTACGGTGATGGAGGAAGCGCTGCGCATGGCCGGACGGGGCACCGCCGGCTATCACATCTCGCTCGACATGGATTGGATCGATCCCGAGGACGCACCCGGTGTAGGCACTCCAGTACGCGGCGGCGCGACGTATCGCGAGGCGCATCTTGCCATGGAAATCATTGCCGACCACGGACGCATGCTAAGTTTTGAGATCGTCGAAGTGAATCCCGTCATCGACGAGCACAACCAGACGGCCGACCTGGCGGTAGAGTTGGCGCTTTCGGCGTTTGGGAAAAAGATTCTGTAACCGATTATGAAAAAGCTTCGGGTGGGTATTCTTTTTGGCGGTCGGAGTGGAGAACATGAAGTTTCGCTGCTCTCGGCTGCGTCGGTCCTGCAGGCCATCGACAAAGACAAATATGAGGTCGTTCCCATCGGCATTACCAAGGATGGGCGATGGCTGACTGCCGGCGATGCCGAGAACCTGCTCGAAGGCAAGCTGGTCGTGGAGTCACGCCATTTGCGTGCCGGGGATCCGGAAACTACGCAGCCCGCCGCGGTGCTGGCTCGGGGAGAATCGGTTGTAGTTCCCCCGGAACCGGTGCATCGGCAAAGTGGGCTGGTGCCGTTTCAGACGGATGCGCTCCTCACGCGGCGCGCCAGTGATCGCGCCATCAACGTAGATGTCATCTTTCCCGTATTGCACGGCACCTTCGGCGAGGACGGAACCATCCAGGGCTTGCTCGAACTAGCTGACATGGCGTACGTAGGCGCGGGGGTTCTGGGTTCAGCCGCGGGAATGGACAAAGACATTATGAAGTCTTTGTTCATCGCCGCGGGAATACCGATCGTGAAGCATGTCACGATTCTGCGGAGCGCGTGGAAGAAGGATCCGAAGAAAGTGCAGAAATTCGTGGAGAGCAAGCTCAGGTATCCAGTCTTTGTGAAGCCCGCGAATTTAGGATCCTCGGTCGGGATCAGCAAGGCGCACGATCGCAAGGAAATCGGTCCCGCGATGGAGGAAGCGGCGAGGTTCGATCGCAAGATTGTTATCGAGCAAGGCGTAGGTGGGAAGAAAGACAAGGCGCGCGAGATCGAATGTTCGGTGCTGGGCAATGATGAGCCAGTAGCCTCTGTGCCGGGAGAAATTGTTCCAGTGAAAGAGTTTTACGACTACAACGCGAAGTATCTCGACGAAGGCTCAGAGCTGATCATTCCGGCGAAGCTCACCCAGGCGGAAACGAAAAAAGTTCAGGAACTCGCGGTCCGCTCCTTCAGAGCCGTCGATTGCTCGGGGTTGGCGCGCGTAGATTTTCTGATGGATGCGAAAACCCGCAAGATTTATCTAAATGAGATTAATACGATGCCGGGATTCACGGCGATCAGCATGTATCCCAAGCTGTGGGCCGCTTCGGGGCTCGAATATTCGGACTTGATCGACCGGCTGATCCAGTTAGGACTGGAGCGGCACGAAGACAAGAAGAGGAATCAGTACAGCAGGTAAGCCACCGATGCTCGGTCATAGGATGAAAATCGACTCGAAAGCCTACGGCGTTGTCACCACTGGCAGCTCGATAAAACTCGCTTGTCCGGGCCCGTGATAAACGCGCTGTGTTGCCCTCCGGTAATCGTCTGGCTTCGCCCAGAAAATGTTGGTAACGAATGTTTGCGGATTGCGATCGTACAGCGGAAACCAGCTGGACTGAATCTGCACCATAACGCGGTGTCCCGGTAGGAACACGTGGTTCGCCGTGGGCAGATTGAAGCGATAGAGCAAGGGTTGGCCTGAGATGATCGGCTTTGCCGTTTCCAGGCTTTCGCGATAACGGCCGCGGAAGATGTCGGCGGAAATCATGAGTTGATAGCCACCCATGGCAGCGTCCCCTGCCACTTCGTCGGGATAGACGTCGATCACCTTGACCACCCAATCGGAATCCGTGCCGCTGGTTGAAGCTAGAAGGTTCGCTACCGGCTGTCCGCTAATCTTCAGCGGGGCGGCGAGCACATCTGAAGTAAACACCAGTACATCCGGGCGTCCGGAAGATTCGCGCTGATCGTCGACCAGCCATTGCGGCCACGTGAGGCCGTTCCCGTATCCAATGGGCTGACTGGGCCGCGCGCGGAAGGGCACAGGCTTGGCCGGATCAGAAACGTATTCGTCGAATGCAGGGTCATTCGATTTTGGTTCCGCGAAGCTTAGTTTTAGACCGGCGCCGAGATAGAAGGGAGTCGGGTGAAGCTTGCATCCGGTCGCGCAGCCTGCAGGCCACGTTGGTAGGCGGCGCCACATGTTCGTTCCAGTTTCAAAAGCGGTGACGGGTGCGATGTCTGCTTTGGGCGAGCCCTCTTTCAAATATCGATCCAGGAAAGGACGCAGAATTTCCTGCCGGAAGTAGAGCCCGGTATCGCTATTAAATTTAATTGCCCCGAGCGAGCTGCCATCACCAATCTCCTGGCCGTGATGCCAGGGACCGAGCACCAGAAATAATTTATCAGCGTTGGCATCTTTTGCCTTAAGCGCCTTGTAGGCTGCGGGTGCCCCGTAAATATCTTCCTGATCCCACAGGCTATCCACCAGCATGGTTGGAACTTTCAATGGCTGCGCCGCAAGGACGCGATCCATCGCTTGCTCCTGCCACCAGGAATCGTAAGTCGGATGATCTAGGAGTTTGCGCCAGAATCCAACTTGCTCGAGTCCATGACGACGTCCGAGTTCGCCGGCTGACACGGCTTCCATGAAAACGTCGTAGTCGTCGAAGTGATTGGTCCACCATTTTTCTTCTGACCCGCGTGTGGCTTCCTGAACATCGATGTAAGCCATGTTCTGCTCGCGAAAGGCGCCATTGTGGAACCAGTCGTCACCCATCCAGCCGTCGACCATAGGATTCATGGGCACCGCGACCTTTAGCGCGGGATGCGGATTGACCAGTGCCATCAGGGTTGTGAATCCGTCGTAGGAAATGCCGAGGATGCCGACCCTACCGTTGCTCTCAGGAACATTTTTGACCAGCCAGTCGATGGTGTCGTATGTATCGGTAGAGTGATCGACGGGCGTGGGATTCAGCGGACCGTGCAGCGGGCGAGTCATCACGTAGTCGCCTTCGGAGCCGTATTTGCCGCGCACGTCCTGCAGGACGCGGATGTAGCCGCCTTCGACGATCACTTCGGTCGCATTGTCATAGCCACTCAGAAGGGGGCCGAGATGCGCGCTGGAGGCCTGACTGGTTTGGGCTGTCGCGTTGTAAGGCGTACGCGTGAGCAGGATCGGCGCATTTTTCGCGCCCTTCGGTACAACGATGACCGTGTGCAGCTTCACGCCGTCGCGCATGGGAATCATCACGTCGCGTTTGACGTAATCGAAGCTGGTGCTGACGGGCGTGAACGTGGCCGGCATTTCGCTGGGCAAGTCCGAGGATGCGCCGGTCTGAGCGCGGGACGTATTAGCCAGTAACAGCGCGCCAAAGATGACGGCGAGAACGACTCCACCGCGGACTCGTAAAATCCCGGACCGCGAACTTTTTTCACAGAATCCAGAACGCATTCTCTGATTTTCCATGCTCTCCTCGTGAATGAAGAGTGTACTGATTGGGGAGCGTTCGGAACAACTGGCCGGTTACTACGAATTTCGAGTAGTAAGGTCGCTTCGAGTTTCGGATTACGGTCAACAGGACAATAGTCGTCGAGCATGCGCCGCCCGCTCGTGAGCGTGCATTAAGGAGAAGAAGAAGTGGAGGCAGTGAATTTCGACCGTCTGTTTGTAATCACCGGGGGACCAGGTTCAGGAAAGAGTACATTGATCAACGACTTGGCGGGACGGGGTATTTCCACCATGCCTGAGGCCGGGCGGGCGATCATTCAGGATCAGATGGCGATTGACGGCGAGGCTTTGCCGTGGTCGGATCGCCGCGCTTTCGCGGAACTGATGCTCAGTTGGGAAATGCGATCGTATCGGGCCGCTCTGAGTCTGAGCGGCCGTGTAATGTTCGATCGTGGCGTGCCCGACGTTCTCGGCTACTTGCGCTTGAGCAATTTACCCATTCCTTCGCACGTTAACAACGCATCGAGGATATTTCGCTACCATCGGAGAGTGTTTATCGCGCCACCCTGGCCGCAGATCTTCGAGCTCGACCGAGAGCGGAAGCAATCTTTTGATCAAGCTCAGGCGACCCATAAAATAATGACAGAAACCTACTCTGCCTTAGGCTACGACTTAATCTCCCTTCCCCTCGACTCAGTCCAGGCGCGCGTCCGGTATGTGCTAGCGGCGATCGGCTGACTTGCTGCGTTTTTTTCGCTAGCCAAAATCGCAACTTATCTCCCGTACAAGAACAGGTACAAGCCGGCACAAGAACAGGCACAAGAACAGCTCTTGACGGAGGACCTTCAAGTGTGTAGGCTAATGAGGACAAGTTTGCCTTTCGGGGCAAACCGGAATTTCATGCAGAGTGGCTGAGGGACGAGCCCTGTGACGCCACGGCAACCGGATCGGGATCATATATCCCGACCGCCAGGTGCCAACTCCCGCCCGGAAACGGGGAACATGAGATTCGGATGCGAGCTTCATTTCTATTGCATTCCGACCTCTTTTCCCATTTCCCGGAAAAAGAGGCCTTCGTATTTTGGGGCGCTTTTTCCCGGCTCGTCCCCAGCTATTCGCTGCAACAGAAAGCGAGTAGCCCGATGTCGAATTACGACGGTCAAGCTCAATACGAACTGCGTTGTCGGGAATGCGGACGAAGCTGGGGCAACCAGCCGCGCTCGATCTGCGACGAGTGTTTCTCTCCTCTCGAAATCACTTACGACTACGATTCCATTCGGTCCTCGCTCGCCCAGGGCGCAATCGACAAAGTAAAGTCCAGCCGTGAACGCATTGCGCAGCGCCCGCCGAACATGTGGCGCTATTCCGAATTGCTGCCGCTGCCTGCGGGCTTTGAGCCGCGACTGCCAGTGGGATTCACGCCGCTGTTTCCGGCTCCGCGTCTGGCTGCGCGGCTGGCCGGTGACCAGGTTGACGCCGATGCTGCCGCGCAGAATCTCTACATCAAGAATGATGCCGTCTGCCTCCCAACGCTGAGTTTCAAGGACCGTGTGGTTGCTGTGGCGCTCGCCCAGGCGCAGGCTTTCGGCTTCGACACGGTCGCATGTTCTTCTACCGGAAACCTGGCGAATGCCGTGGCTGCGCACGCTGCGCGCCTCGGTTTGAAAGCCTGGATCTTCATTCCTTCCGATCTCGAACCCGCGAAGATTCTGGGCACTCAAGTCTTCGGCGCTAACGTCGTACGCATCGCCGGCAACTATGATCAGGTGAACCGCCTGTGCTCGCAGATCGCCGAAGAGCGCCGCTGGGGCTTCGTCAACGTGAATCTGCGTCCCTACTATGCCGAGGGATCGAAGACCGTCGGCTTCGAGATCGCCGAGCAACTGGGCTGGCGCTTGCCTGACAACGTGGTCGTTCCCATGGCTGGCGGGTCGTTGATCACCAAGATCAAGAAGGCGTTCGACGAACTGAGCAAGCTCGGATTGGTCGAGGAGAAACCGGTGAAGTTCTTCGGAGCGCAGGCGACCGGATGCTCTCCCATTTCGACAGCGGTGAAGACGGGCAGCGCCGAGATCGAGCCACAGAAGCCGGCGACCATTGCACGTTCGCTCGCTATCGGCAATCCCGCCGACGGCCACTATGCCATCAAGACGATTAAAAACAGCGGCGGATGGAGCGAGGACGTGAGCGATCCCGAGGTCATTGATTCGATCCGTCTGCTGGCGGAAACCGAAGGCATTTTCACCGAAACCGCCGGCGGTGTGACCGTGGGTTCTGCGGGCAAGCTTTATCGTCAGGACCGAATCCTGCCCGAGGAAACTACCGTGCTGTGCATCACCGGCAATGGCTTGAAAACGACCGATGTGCTGTCGGGCGTGTATGAGATCGAGAGGCCCATCGCCCCCAAGCTGGCCGAGTTCGAGAAGTATCTGCAGGAAACGCTGGACACCGTGGGGGTCGCGAGCGAAACGGCAGCCCCGGTTGGAGCGTAAGATCTCGCGTTTGTTTTGCCAGGGTGCGACTTTTATCCGGCACCAGCTTTGCAAGGGCGCGGCTTCCGCCGCGCCGCAAGAGCCATAATAATAATAATGAGCAGCTTTTAGGCGCTGAGGGTAGCCTCGATGTCCATCACAGTACAAATTCCGACCGCGCTGCGGCGGCACACGGCGGGCGTGAGTTCGATTGCGTGCGCCGCCACGAACCTGGGAGAGCTGTTCGGTATCCTCGATGAGAAGTTTCCCGAACTAAAGCCGCATCTGCGTGACGAGAGCGGACAACTGCGACGCTTTCTCAACATTTACGTGAATGAAGAAGACATCCGTTTCCTCGGCGGGCCTGGATATATCTTCAGCGACGGGGACGAAGTCTTGCTGGTGCCCTCGATCGCCGGCGGGGCGAGCTAACCTCAACCACGCCCCTTTCCTCCAGTGGCATTTTGACTTGCAGTTTTATTTCGCAAGTGTACAATCTAACTAACCAGTTAATTAAGTTATGATCCGGAGTGTTCGCCATCGCCATCGCCAGCACCCTGCCCGCATGGGCTCGCGCGGCCAGCCGGAGGAAAGCCGCGCAGCCATTCTGCGCGCGGCGGCGCAAGAATTTGCCGAGCACGGCATTGCCGGGGCACGTACCGACGCCATTGCGCGCGCGGCCCGAGTCAACAAGGCCCTGCTCTACTACTACTTTAAGGACAAGGAAACGCTCTACGGTGCGGTGCTCGACAATGCGTTTTCCGGGATGAAGACGAACATTTTCCAGGTGCTCGACAGCGACCTGCCGCCGCGCGAAAAGATCATGGCTTACGTAGGCGCGTATTTCGATTTTATCGCCTCGAACCAGATTTATCCAAAGCTCATGCAGCGCGAGATGATGCGGGCGCGAGAGGGTGACTCGGTCCATATCAACCGGCTGGTCAAGACTTACTTTCAACCGATCTACCGGCGGGTGGGCGAGTTGTTGCACAAAGGGATCGCTGAAGGGGAATTCCGCAAGGTGGACCCGGCGCACTTCATTCCTTCCATGGTGGCCATGATAGTTTTCTATTTCAGTAGCGCCCCGGTTATGCAGCGGATCGTGCGCTTCAATCCGCTGACTCCCGAGCGTATCGCCGAGCGCCGGGTGGCAGTTCTAGATTTTATTTCCGCAGCGCTTTTTCTGACCAGGTCTCGGGTGACGTCGTCTCGCAAATCAGGAGTACCTAAATGAGTGCTCGTAACCGCTTCTTCATTCTTCTCGGGATCATCTTTGTCATCTCGGCGATCTACTATTTTTTCTCCGCCGACCATTCCAAGGATTTGGTGCTGATCGGAACAGTCGATTCGAATCAGGTGATCGTCAGCGCGCAGGTCGAGGGCCGCATCCAAAAATTACTGGTCGACGAAGGCACTCCCGTAAAGGCTGGTGACTTGATCGCCGTACTCGATCCTTCCGAGTTACAGACCCAGGAAGCCGCGGCTGCCGCGACCATCACTAGCCTGCAGAACAAAGTGGCGGAGATGCAGCACACAGAGCGATCCACCTCCGGCTCGACTTCCAGCGATGTGGCCAATGCGCGCGCCAAACTTTCGTCGGCCAGAGCGCAGCTTCTACAGGCGAAGGCTACGCTCGATCGCACGGCGAGTGACAGCCGGCGCATGATCGAATTGGCGAAAGCTGGGGTGCAGTCAGAGCAGGATCGCGTACAAGCCGAAACCAATTTGCAGGCAGCGCAGGCGACCGTGCAGGCGCAAGAAGAGTTGGTGAAGGCGGCGGAGGCGGACCTGAACTCCGCCATCGCGCGCACCCAGCAGGCGAACGCAGCGAAAAGTACCGTGCAATCCACTCAGGCCGATCTCAAGAATGCCATCGCCCAGAAAAATCAGGCTGCCGTGCGGCTCGGCTACACCAATGTCTACGCGCCTGTAACCGGCACAGTTTCGGTGCGCGCGGCGCGGCAAGGAGAAGTAGTCAACATTGGTGCCCCCATTGTGACCATCGTAGATCTCACGGATACCTGGGTGCGGGCCGCGATTCCGGAAACCTATGCCGACCATATTGGGTACGGCGATGCGATGCGCGTGCGTCTGCCCGGCGGAACGATCGCCAGCGGCAGAGTGTTTTTTAAAGGGGTGGAAGGGGACTTCGCCACGCAACGCGATGTAAGCCGGCGCAAGCGCGATATCAAAACGATTGTGCTGAAAATCCGCCTGGAAAACCCGAAAGGCGCGTTTGTTCCCGGCATGACGGCTGAAGTGCTGGTTTCGCCGGCGCAGATGAAAGGCGAGAGCAACTCGCAGAGCGCCGCGGCAGCGGGGCAGCAATGACGGCCGAAATTGATGCCAAAGCGAGCGTTGGCAGCTCAACGAATGCAGCTGAAAGGCCCGACGCCATCGAAGTGCAGCACATCGTGAAGAAGTACGGTGACTTCACCGCGGTGGATGATGTCTCGTTCAATGTGAAAGAGGGAGAGATTTTCGGCCTGCTCGGGCCCAATGGTGCGGGAAAGTCAACGCTGATACGCATGATGACCACGCTGATCCCGATTACATCGGGACGGGCACTCATTGCGGGCCACGATGTGGCGAAGGAGCCCGATGCGGCGCGAAGAACGATTGGCGTGATCCCGCAAGCATTGACCAGCGACCTGGATCTTACGGTGGAAGAAAATCTGAACATCTACGCCAAACTCTACGACGTGCCCGCGAAAGAGAGGAAACGCTCGATCGACGAGTTGCTGGGACTGGTGGACTTAACCAAGTGGCGCGACGCGCAGACCAAAACACTCTCCGGCGGTATGCGCCGGCGATTGGAGATTGCGCGCGGGCTGGTGCACCATCCGAAGATCTTTTTCCTTGACGAGCCCACCACGGGATTGGACCCGGTCTCGCGCGTTGCGGTGTGGGAGATGCTGGGCAATATCAAGAGCCAGCGGCAACTCACGATTTTGATTACCACGCATTACATGGATGAAGCCGACCGGCTGTGCGACCGGATTGCTATTGTGGATCACGGCAAACTTGTTGCTCTGGACGCGCCCATGGCGCTGAAAGCGAGCGTTCCGGGATCGAACGTGATCGAAGCGCAGTTCGAGAATCCTCCCCCCGATTGGGAGCAGCGCCTGCATACCCTTGATGAGGTCACCTCTGTGCAGCATGAAGGAGCGGGCATGTATCGGGTGCTGACCGGCAATGGCTCGCGAACTACGACTGAGCTTGTGGAAATGGCGGTCGAAGCCGGGGTCGCGGTGAAGTCGCTTTCGGTGCAGAACACGACACTGGACGACGTGTTCGTGCACTACACGGGCCGGCAATTGCGCGACGAACTGCAGAAGGCTTATGCCTTCGTGATGCCGCAGAGTCCGGGGTTGCGGCCATGAACCGGATGATGGCCATTGTCGAGCGCGAAATGCGGAAGTTCTTTCGTTCGCCTGCACTCATGCTGGCGTCGATGATTTTTCCTCTGGTACAACTCGTCATTCTCGGCAACGCCTTTGGCGGAAAGATTCGCGATGCCCGCCTTGCCATTGTCGATCAGGACGGAGGGACGCAGGCGCTGAAGATTCGCGAGGCTTTCGACTCCGTGCGCTCGAACATTCGCACCTTCGTGCCGGTCTACTACGACGACCAGAAGAAAGCGGTTGAGGATGTGCGCAACGGCAAGCTCGATGGCGCGGTGATCATCCCGCCACAGTTTTCGCGGCGGGTCTACGAAGAGAACCATCCGCAAATTGCTGTGGTGGTGGATAACAGCGACAACTTTATGAGTTCTGCGCTGGAGTCGGAACTCAGCGATTTGGTCACTTCGCTGAATCAGCCTGCGGTTGAACCGCGCATCCTGCAACAGACTGCGCTTGAGATTGTCGAACTTTATCCTTACATCGAATACATGAAGTACCTGCTGCCGGGTTCGCTTGCGCTGGCGATGTTCGTCTCGGTGATGATCGGTGGCGGCATGTTGTATATCGATGACAAGGCGCGCGGCGTGCATGAAGGCTACCTCGTTACGCCGATCACCAAGCTCGAACTGGTGCTGGGGCTTAACCTGGCGGGGGCAATCAAGGCGGTAATGACGGGCGTAATTATTTGCGTAATCGGCTCGCTGATTTCGGGGGTGAGTACGATTTTCAATCCCGTCACGATGCTGGGATTGTTGGTGATGATCGTGCTGACGTCGCTCGCATTCAACACCATGATGTTTCTGCTGATGGTGCGCATCGAAGATCCGCTGGTGCCGCGGGCCATGTTCGGAATTCTGAATACGCTGCTATTTTTTCCCAGCGGATCGATCTATCCCATACAGGCGTTCCCGCCGTGGTTGCGGGCGATCGCCAGAGTGGACCCTTTCACCTACGCCGTGGATGGCTTCAAATGTCTGCTGCTGAAAGAAACTACTCTGGCGGCGGTTTGGGGCGACATGCTTTTCTTGTCGATCTTCGCCGCGGTCACGCTGGGGATCGCGATTCCGCTGTTTAAACGCACGCTCTAGCAAAAATTTGCGCCCGTGATCGCCGAGGCCGCCGGGGAAGAGTTGGAGTGAACCCGATTCAATTTCACGCGGTTTTCTCAATGCTCACTGCGTCCTCGGCGATGATTCGTCTTCCCGGAACTTTTGACTTACTGGCTGCGTCCGTTATCCTAGAAGGTCATGACGCTACTGGACCCTAAAGAGTACCATCCCGAAAAAGAGCGGAAGAAGAGAACCAGAATTATCTCAGCTATCGTTGTTGTTCTTGTGCTCGCTTTCGTGGGCTGGTGGAATCGGTTCTGGCCGGAAAAACGGGTTGCGGATAAATTCTTTTCTGCTTTGCAAAAACAGGACTTCGAAACTGCCTATGGAATCTACTACCACGACCCCGGCTGGAAGCAGCACCCACAAAATCACTCACAGTATCCGATCAACGAATTCAAGCAAGACTGGGGTCCGGGCGGCCAGTGGGGCATCGTCAAGAATTATCAGATCTATGGCGAGAGCAATTGCCCCGGTGGCGGTAGTGGAGTGGTGATCGACGTGGTGGTGAATGATCGAGCGCAGCACGCGCAATTATATGTAGACAAGAGTGATAAGACGATCAGTTCGCCGCCCTGCGATCTGGAGTTTCATTAGCCGAGTTTCGCTAGAATCCTCTACGGCTCGCGCAAGAAAATCCTGCGAAGGTGTTCCGGGAATTGCTGGCTGCATTCTAACCGCCGATCCGCTCCAGCGCCTTCGCCAGTGACGCGTCGTCTGCCACGTTCAGGCATGTCTTCGAGCGGTCAATCTGCCGCATCAATCCGCATAGGACTTTTCCTGGTCCGATCTCGACAAAAGTTTCAGCACCGCTCGCGATCAGGAGACGCATGCTCTGCTCCCACTTCACGGCGCCTGTCACTTGTGCGACCAGCGTTTCGCGCGCCCGCAATTCATCGCTGACCAGAGATGCTTCCACATTGCAAACCACAGGGTACACGGGTTTGCGCATCTTCAGATTGTTCAGGTCTGCTTCCAAACGATCTTGTGCGGGCTTCATCAGCGCACAATGGAAAGGCGCGCTAACGGGGAGAATTTTCGCGCGCTTTGCGCCCCGCTCGTCGGCGAGTTTCGTTCCCCGTTCCACCGCGGCGGTATTTCCTGAGATCACAATCTGCTCCGGCGAATTGATGTTAGCGGGCGCGCAGACTTCGCCTTGCGCGGCGTCCTGGCAAACTGCCGCAACTTTCTCCAACTCCATGCCAAGGATTGCGGCCATCGCTCCCACTCCAACCGGGACAGCCTCTTGCATATACTTTCCTCGGTCGCGCACGGTGCGCACGGCGTCTGCGAAAGACATCGTCCCGGAGGCGACGTGTGCGGAATATTCTCCCAGGCTGTGGCCGGCTACAAAACTCGGCTTGGGCACGCGCCCCTCAAGAACTCTCAACGCCGCAATCGACACGGTAAGAATGGCCGGTTGCGTAATCTCCGTCCGGCGCAATTGTTCTTCCGGACCTGCGAAGCACACTTGCGACAATTTGTAGCCCAGCGCGTCGTCGGCTTCTTCAAACGTCTGCCGCGCGATGGGACATTTATCGAACAGCTCTTTTCCCATGCCCACGGTCTGCGAACCTTGACCCGGGAAAATGAACGCAATTTTGGATGGGGAGGATTTCGATACGTCAGTGGATTCGGTCATGATTTGGTTTCGCGGAAAATTACTGGGCCGGAATGACTTCAACTTCAGCTGGCGCTGGGCGAAGCGCGGCCAGGCCTTGCTCGATCGATTCATTAATGTGGCGCTGAGAAAACTCCGCCGCCACGCGCACCGCATTCTTAATCGCATTCGCGTTGGAAGAGCCGTGCGTTATGATGCACACGCCCTTCACCCCTAAGAGCGGCGCGCCACCGTATTCCGTATGGTCGATGCGCTTCTTGAAATCGGAAAACGCGCTCCGCGAAAGCATGTAGCCGACCTGCCGCGTAATCGTCGATTTTAGAGATTCCTTCAGAACCGTTCGCACCAGATTCGCGACGCCTTCGGAAATCTTCAACGCAACATTGCCCACGAATCCATCGGCAACGATCACGTCGACCTGGCCGTTGAACAGATCGCGACCTTCGACATTGCCCACAAAGTTCAGGGGCAAGCGCTTCAATAACTGGAATGACTCGCGGGTCAGCTCGTTTCCTTTCGTTTCTTCTTCGCCAATCGAAAGCAAACCAACTCGCGGCGATCTTGCGACACTGAAACCCGAACGGCCGGCCTTGAGATCGCCGAACCGGGGGGCACCGAACATGGGACCACCGAACATGGAGCGAAAATAGATCTCACCCATCACCGCGAACTGTTCCAGATTATGCGGCTTGCAATCTACATTCGCACCCACGTCCAGCAAAATAGCGGCCGTACCGGGAGCCGTGGGAAAAACTGCGGCCAGCGCCGGACGGTCCACACCTTGCAACGCCCCCAGCACCATCTTGGCGGAAGCCATGGCGGCACCGGTGTTTCCGGCCGTGACGAATCCTGCTGCCTTCCCCTCGCGGACTAATCGCAATCCCACGCGCATGGACGAGTCGCGCTTCGCGCGCACCGCCTGCACCGCCTTATCCTCCATGGTAATCACTTCGCTGGCGTGGACAACCTCGATAGGCAAGCGGGAGGCCGACGGATGACGGTCCAGTTCCGCCTTGATCGTAGCTTCCGGACCAACGAGGAGGACACGCACGCCGTAGTTGCGCGCAGCATGAATCGCTCCTTCGATTTCAGGCTTGGGCGCCCGGTCCGAACCCATAGCATCGAGCGCGATCACACTAGGCATGTGGCAGGAAACTAACTGGCTTCTTCGACTTGCAATACGTCGCGGCCTTTGTAGTAGCCGCACTTGGGGCAAGCCCGATGCGGCATCTTCTTTTCATGGCAGTTGGGACATTCGGAAAGTGAGTGGCTCTTCAAAGCATCGTGCGCCCGCCGCGTGGAGGTGCGCTTCTGAGAATGTCTTCGTTTCGGATTAGGCATAGTCTAAAATTCCCCTCGCAGAGGCCATCCGGCCCGCCTGCATAAAATGTTTTGCTATTCAAACCTCAGTGCGCCAACTTACCGCGAATTTCCTTGAGCGCCGCCCAACGTGGTTCCTCCCACGTTACAGCGCACGAACACTTTTCCTGATTCAGGTTCTTGCCACAGTGTGGGCACAGACCCTTGCAATCTTCGCGGCAAGTGAGCTTCAAAGGAACGGTCAGCAGGATCTGCTCGCGGACCACATCGTCCAGTAGAATTCCCTCGCCCTCATAATAGCTGATCTCAGCCTCAGCGTCGGTCACCGAGATTTCGTCCCGTCCGGCATCTGCGCCGAGCGGACGATACAACAGGTCGAACTCGCGCTTGACATCCTGAATCAGAGGTTCCAGACAGCGGGCGCAAATGGATTCGAGGCTGGTCGTCAAACGGCCTTGAATACGTATATCTTTGATTATCTTGTGCTTGCCATGATGCTCTTCTACCAGATCAGCCCGTCCACTGCTTTCGACCGGAGAGATCTGCCGATAATCGGAGCCCAAATCAATCACGCCGGGTTCGAACTTCTCCGCAAACTCAATCGGATGAAGTTCCAAGTCTTTGATTTCGAAGAACATCGGGAACCTTCGCGCACGTCTGGTGGCGTGCAAAGCCCGCGGATCACGCCCAGGAGGCAAGTACCGCAAAGAGCAAATGTTAAGGATAAAGGGAGAAAAAGGCACTGTCAAGGAACGCACTCCCCTAACTAAGAGCCACAACCGTCTTCTTCTCTGATACTTCTAGAATGGTGAGGTCTGTTTAAGCCTGCGCCTAACTATGGTGCTACACCAACCGCCCTCGAGCAGCGAGACCTCGGAATCGTGGCTTCGGAGCCACGGCAATCAGGCGGCGATGTCCATTACGCTGCTCGGGCTCTTGGCGCGTGTTTGGACTGCCTCCGGGACGTTCCTCAATTCCGACGAGGCGCTGCATTTTCGTTTGGCCAATCAGGCTTCTCTGGCTGCCGCCTACCGCGAAAGTCTGACCGCTTCCCATCCACCGCTTCTGACCTTTGTGCTGTACTTGTGGCGAACATTCGGCACGTCGGACCTGTGGCTGCGCTTGCCTTCGGTGCTAGCGGGAGCCGCTTTTTGTTGGATGTTTTATAAATGGTTAGCCGCCACAGCAGGCAATCCCGCCGCTTTCATCGGCTTGCTTTTTGTCGCATTCCTCCCCCCCATCGTCTTACTCTCAGCGGAAGTCCGGCAGTACGCTTTGCTTTTGGCGTTTCTCGCCAGCGCGCTTTACTTTCTCGATGACGCATTGACAAAGAAGTCCCCCGCCCGGATGGCAGCGTTCTCCCTGTTCCTCTACCTCGCCATGCTCTCGCATTACTCGGCCCTCTTATTTGCCGCAGCTCTGGGAATTTATGCGCTGTGGAGATTCATCACCGCGCGCTTTCCCTTGAGCCTTATGGCGGTTTGGGCAGGGGGACAGCTTGGGGCACTGGCGCTCGCGACTTTTCTCTACGCCAGCCACATTTCAAAGCTCGGAGTGGGAGAATCGCGAACGGCTCTGCAAGGATGGATGAGCGAGTTCTTTCTTCGCCATTCTTATTTCGATTCTGCTCGCGACAATCCTCTGTTTTTCCTGGTCGGACACACCTTCGGAGTCTTCCAATATTTCTTTGGGCAGCTCGTTGTCGGGGACGTGATGGGCCTCTTGTTCTTCCTCGGAGTGGCAATGCTTCCCCGCCGGGGACTCATGAAAGATGGACCTTGTTCGCGAGGCTTGGGAATATTCCTGCTTTTGCCTTTTGCCGTTGCCGGTGGCGCAAGCCTGGCGCATTTTTATCCCTATGGCGGCACGCGGCACATCGCGTTTCTGATCATCCCAGCGATAGCCGGCGTCAGTGTGGCATTCGCCTACCTCACGCCTCAACGCTGGGATCGTGCAGTCGTTCTCGGAGCTCTTATCGTCGTGGTGTGCATCGTCTTCGGCAAACAGCGTCAGCCTTACATGCAACGCGCAGATCAGGACCGAACCCACATGAACGCAGCGATAGATTTCCTGCGCCAGAACACGGCCGGTGGTAATCTTATTTTCACCGATTACGAGAGCGATCTCATTCTCGGTCATTATTTGTGCCGGCAAAGACCGATCACGTTTGAAAAATCCGTCCCGGAGTTTGAAGTATTCTCCTGTGACGGTGTTCGCGTCATATCTGCCAGCTACAAGGCAGCTACCCTGTTCGACGCAAACAGCTTTCTCAGCTCATGGAACCGGCTCGTGGGAACTTACCACCCCAAGGCTGGAGACTCGGTCTGGGTTTTCCAGGCAGGATGGAAAGCCGACCTCTCGGAAAATCTACAAAACCATTACGCGGTGTTCGACAAACTGCGCGTCGAGTCTTTCGGCTCGAACATAAAAGTCTTCAAGCTGACTGCGGGGCAACCGATGCCAGCAATCGCTTCACCAGCGAGAAATCATTTTCCCGCTTGGCGGGTAAGTCCCAATGCCCTCAGAGTGGCTTCATCCGGTACGCTGCGCCCATCCTTTTTCGTGACCACCCCGAAACTCCCTGAATAATCCCACATCGTCCATCCCACGCCGTGGCGCTCAAGCACTGTGCGGACGTCGTGAATCCAAGCCTCACGATCCTCCGGATTCACATACGCCCGATAGACTCCGAACTCGTTGCACACTAGCGGAACGCCGCGCTGCTGGGCCCATTCCGCGACTTGCGTAATCTCCGCGTCGATGCGCTCCGCGTCCCAGTGGTCCTGTCCATAGCGGATCACTGCCAGCCGATCCGCCGCATCGGGCACGGCCGCCGCTACTTTCGCGGCCGAGTCCGGCGACGAGGGATAATGCAGTCCCTTCACCCAATGCCAGAAATACTCACCCCACGTCGCACCCTGGTGAGTGAAGATGTGCGGCTCGTAGAAATGAAAGTTATAGATCACGTTCGGATCCCGCAGAGGCTCGAGAAAAACCAGTTCATCCTCATCCGACCAGCGAGCCCCCGCGGCTATGATGGTGTGCTGTGGAGCGCGCTCGCGAATGGCCGCCGCCAGCCTGGCTTGCACCCCGTACCAGCGGTATCGGTCGGTGAACTCCGGCTCGTTCAGGATTTCAAAGAAGACCCGCTCGGTGTCCCAACTAGAGTAGTGCCGCGCCAGCGCTCGCCAGAAGTCGGCGAACTCCTGCACAAAGCTGTCCTCTTTTGCGAGCTTTGATTTGAAGTCGCTATCGGGATGCAGATCGATAACAACGGCGAGCCCCTGATCCAGAATCATCTTCACGGCTGCATCGAGGTATCCAAAATACTCCGTTGAGATCTCGTCGGGCGCGTGGTTCGCCATCATCGGTTGCGGATTCACGCTCAATCGAACGTGATCGAATCCCATCGACTTAATCAGTACGACGTCATCCGCAGTGGTCCAGTTCTGAAAGTGCTCTTTTGTGTAACCGCGTTTGTCGTAGACTTGCGCGAACCACTCGCTGGCGTTAATTCCATGACGGAGGCGCGCCACACGCGATGCCAGCACAGAGGAGGACAAATGTTCGGCGGAAACTGAAGAGCTCTGGGCTGACAGCAAGCTCGATGCAAAGCAGCCGAGAATGGCGAGAAGTCCGATCGAACGCATGATCCGAAAGCATTTCATACTTTCCGTTAACCGGAAATCGGCAGCGCCCGGACCCTCTTCTTCGTGGCCGCATAAATTGCGTTGCACAAAGCGGGCGCCAGCGGAGGAACGGACGGTTCTCCAATGCCCGTCGGTGATTCAGTACTGGGCACTGCGTACACTTCCACGACCGGAGCCTCATCCATACGCACCGGCGCGTAATCGTCGAAATTTCCCTGCACGACGCGTCCCTTCTCAATCGTGATCTGCGCTCGTAGTGCGTTCGACAGCGCGTAGATGACTCCCCCGGGAATCTGCTGTTCCAGGATGCTGGGATTCACCACCTGCCCGCAATCCACCGCCGCTACTACGCGATGCACTCGCGGCACCTCTTTTTCCATGCTAATCTCCACCACTTCGGCCACGTAGGAAGAAAAACATGCGAAGCATGCGATTCCACGAAAGCGGCCGGCGGGCAGGGGCTTGGTCCATCCCGCTTTGTCGGCGGCCAGTTGCAGAACTCCGCGCATCCGCGCCGTGCGCCACGTCGTGGTAAAAAATGGAATGTCTTGATCTTTCGCCAGCATATGTAAGCGATACTCCAGCGGATCTTTTCCCGCCGCAGCGGCTAGTTCGTCAATAAAACTCTCGCTCGCAAAAGCCGCTTGCAGCGCGTAGACCGACCGCATCCATCCCAGCGGCACCACAGTCTCGGCGACCACATATTCCAGCGAAACATTCGGCAGCCCGTAGACAAATGCTGCTTCATCCGGTAAATCGGGATCGATTCCGTTTGGCCCTGGCTGACCCTTCTGCGCGCTGATCGAGGGCGCAACAATGCGATGCGTGAATGCCAGCGGCCACCCCGCTCCATCCACCACCGCGCTCAACTGATGCAGGCTCGGGGGGCGATAGGTCGACGATCGCATGTCATCCTCGCGCGTCCACAAGACTTTCACCGGAACCTGCGCAGCTTTTGAAACCAAGGCAGCTTCCACCGCGTAGTCGTGCTCAAGCCGCCGTCCAAATCCTCCCCCCATGAGCGTGACGTTCACCTTCACCTGATCCGGATCCAACCCCACAGCTTGCGCGACCGAATCGCGGCAGTCCTGCGGTACCTGCGTAGGAGCCCACAACTCACACGTCGTTCCCTGAAAATTCGCGGTGCAGTTTCCTGGCTCCATCGGAGCGTGCGCCATGAAGGGCAATTGATACTCAGCCGTAAGCTTGCGCCCCACGGCCTTGGAGACGTCGCCCGCCAAATATAAAGTTCCGCCCTTTTTCGACGCGGCCTGCTTCAGCAATTCCCTCACCGCAGCCGTGTTCAAATCCTTGTTCGGACCATCGTCCCAATTCACGTTGAGCAGGCGGCGACCTTCCATCGCTCCCCAAACGCTGTCCGCTACCACCGCAACGGAAGAATCGCTGACCTTACCCACGAAACCCACACCGGAAATCTTCTTCGACTCCCTATCGTCGAAGCTCAGAGCCTTACCGCCAATCGTCGGACATCGCGACAGCACAGCGTACTTCATTCCCGGCATGCGGAAGTCGATGCCGAACACTGCGTCGCCCTTCACTTTCGAAGGGGTGTCCACGCGCGCCAGTCTTTGTCCCACAATCTTGTAGTCCTTACTCAGTTTGAGCGGCGCATCGGTCGGGACGGGGAGCGTCCGAGCCTTCGCTGCCAGCTCACCATAGCTAAGTTGCCGCTTGGAGGCTCCATGCACAATGTTGCCGTTCTGGGCGGCGCAGCTGGAGCGCGGCACTCCCCAGGTCAGCGCAGCGGCCGATATCAGCATCTCTCGTGCCGCCGCTCCTGCCTTGCGCATCGGGTCCCAGGTCGTCCGTACGCTCGCGCTGCCGCCGGTGGTCTGATCGCCGTAGAGGGTGCTCGCCCCAGCTTGCTCGATTTCAATGCGTTTCCAGTCGGCTTCCAACTCCTCGGCAAGAATCATGGGCAAGGCCGTGCGGACGCCTTGTCCCATCTCCGAGCGCGCCACCACGATTGTGATTTTGTTGTCTGGAGTAATGCGCAGATAAGCGTTCGGGGAAAAAGCCTCTTTGCTCGCGCCCCCTTTGTGCGGCAAGTAAAACCCCACCACCAATCCCACGCCCGCTGCAACTCCCGCTGCAACGAACTCGCGTCGATTCAAAGCTTTAAGCTCACGCGTTGTCATTGTGCTCATTGCGCACCTCCCGCAGCCACAGCGCCGGCGCCCGCAGCGCGGCGGATCGCCTTGCGAATCCGTTCATAGGTACCGCACCGGCACAGGTTGCCGTTCATGGCCTGAGTGATTTGCTCATCGGTCGGATTCGGCGTCTTCGCCAAAAGAGCTGCCGCTGTCATTATTTGCCCGGTCTGGCAATAGCCGCATTGGGGAACCTCTTCCTTAATCCACGCCTGCTGCAGGACATGCAAGCCATTCGCACTCAACCCTTCTATCGTCGTGATCGATTTTCCCACGACCTGAGACACCGGCGTGGAGCAGGATCGAATGGCTGCGCCCTCAACATGCACGGTGCAAGCGCCGCAAAGCCCCGCGCCACAGCCAAATTTCGTTCCCGGAAGGTCAAGCGTATCCCGCAAAACCCAGAGCAGGGGAGTCTCCGGCGGAACGCTTATTTTCTGCTCACTACCGTTTACGCGCAGTGTGATTTCAGCCATATTTTTCGAGGTAATTGCGACTTGAACACCATCCTACCCAACCAGAGAGAAAAGTGAAATGGGCTCGGCCTAAGAGCAATTTGCTTTAAAGCTTCGGCGCTGGTATGCCGGGGAATATAGATCCTTTGTCGCTACCTTTTTTCGCTACAAGGAACGAGGTTGGTTATGCAGATTCAGTGAGGTAGCTGCGATTGGAAGCCCAGAATCAGTCCGCCGCGAGCCCGACCCGGACACTCCGGATGCCCGTCGCCAACTTCGTTTCAGACTCGAGGTGGAAATAAAAACTAACACGAAGACGTGCGGGGTGCCGAAAAGGCGCCACGGTGGATATCAGCGAATCCGGAGTGTCGGCTCTGGGGAAGCTTGAAGCCCCGTTAGGGGAGTTCGTGGAGTTGCAATTCATGCTGCCATACGGCCCAGTGACGGTTTACGCCGTGGTCCGCCAACGGAATGCTTTTGGCTACGGCTTCCAATTTGTCGAGTCGCATTCCATGCACGCAATAATCCAGACCACTTGCCAAAACCTCAGGCTTGAACAGTCCCTTGTTCGCAGAAAGTAGCAGCCCGCATCTCAGAGGAACGGTGGGTTAGCGCCCGGCCTCGCGGCCAATCTGGTCGGCAATCCGTTCGCCAACCTGCTCCGCAAACACTTGAAACGCGGGAATCTCAAATAGCCGCAATCCGATCTCTTCCTGCGGCAGACTCTCCGCGTGCACCGCGCCCGCCCCATCGAGCAGGGCCGTGCGCAGCCTGGCTGCCATCGCGGAATCGAAACTTTCTGAGACCACAACGCTATTATCTTTCCAGTGCTCCACGATCACTGCGCCTTCCTCGGTCACGATCTGGACGACCGAGACCGGGCAATTCGCGCTCGAACACGCAGGCACGACTTGCACGGTCGCGCTGCGATAGCGCTGCGATGCCGCACGGCCGTAGAACCCGGCAAACCATTCGGCCGCTTGCGGCGTTTTCCATCGCGAAATATACAGTAGCGCCAGATCCGCCGTGCTGGGCGAAATGTCTGCGACCGTCTTATCTTTGCGACGGAAGGTCATATACGATCCGCCCTGCCAGGACGCGGAAATTTCATCGGCAATCTTTCGTTCGCCATACTGCTTCAGCAGGGCGCGTACGTCCAGTTCGCCAATTCCTCCCGCGTCGTATACCTCGTACTGTTCGCCCACGACATCGCGCATGTCTGGGATGCGTAGCGCAGGCAGCTTTTCCCCGTTGATGTACGACGCCGGCTGCAAAACCTCGTGCGAGTTCCGCGGGGGCCGCGCGAATGCTCCGGCAAATGCCATTTTCTTTCCGCCCTTGTGCAGCAGCTCACCTTCGAAGATCAAACCTTCCCGGTAGGCAAAAGTTCCCATCTCACGCAGAATCATCGGCGCATCGTGCATGAGTTGGGAATCAATCACCGCCTTCACCGCCGGCTCTTCCATCTGGTAAATGAGCCCCGGCGTATCCTCAAGGCTGCGCCCCAGTGGCTTGAGGAGGTAATCCACGTACACCACCTCGGCCTGACCTTCTACTACAGCCTTGCGCGCGATCTGACTGTCGCCGTCGATGGGCGCGCCACTTTTTGCCGGATCGCTGGTAGGCTTGGTCGCCGCTTTCATCCACTTCGCCAAGTCGTAGTTCTGGTCCTGCAAGGCATGAGTCAGCTCGTGGGCGAGGATGGGCTCCTGGCGATCCGGAGGAACCCAGTTCAGCATGGAAATTTCCTTGGTCTCGGCGTCGTAATATGCCGCAATTTCCTGGCCTGTCGACTTCACCAGAAATTCCTTCAGATTGAAATCCCGCGGCAGGAATCCGAGCTTTTTCATGCTCAACTCTTCTTGCGCGAAGCTTTTCGTGAATTCCTCCTTTGCCATTTGTCCGCTGGCGTATTTTTCTACGTCGGCCTTGCTTACCAACCGGCGCTTCACGGCCGCATGTTTCGGCATGCCCGTGTCTTCAGCGGCGAAAGCGAAGATTCTGTCCACCGATTCGAACAGCTTTTTCGTATCCGCGTCCGTCATTTTGACTTCGTTTGTCGTGTCCTTGCGGAGTTTGCGGGCCACCTCACCCAGGCTTTGCCCGGAATCTGCCTGTTGGCCGAACGCGGAGACGGCGAGACAGGTAAGAACGTAGACAGCCAAGAAACCGCACCGTCGCCAAAATGTCTGCATCGTTCCTCACTCAAAGACGAGAATGCACTCCCGTCGATTCTGCTTGAGTCAGGCCCGCAACTCACTCGCTAAGTTCGGATTGAAATTACGAAGGTAAGCCAGCGGGAGAAAAAAGGCAGCGTTTATTGAAAATGACGACGGGAGGAGACTATTTTAGCTCCGTTAGCTTTTGCGTCGCCAATTGTCCTGCTTCCCCAGTGGGATTGTCTTTCTTGATTTGTTCGTAGAGGCGCTTGGCGTCGAGCGGCTGATTGCTCGTCTGATACAGCTCCGCGAGCTGCAACTGCGCCGTTACCTTACTTACCGAAGTGGTGGGCTTATTGATCAATTCCTGGTAAAGGGCTACGGCGTCTTTGCTGCGCTGACTATTCCCGTAGAGCGTTGCCAGGGCCAGCTTCGCAATGGACGCCAGTTCCTTGTTGCCGGTGGAAGCCACGGCCCTAAAGTTATTTTCAGCGGCAGTATTGTCACCCTCGGTTGCGGAAGTCACGCCCAAAAAGTAGCGGGCCATGTCCGCCGACCGGGTGTGCGGATACTTGTCCAGGATTGTCTGGAACTGCTTCTTGGCAGCCTCGGCTCGTTCCTTGGCGCTTGTGAAGCTGGGAACTCCCGGCTGAGCAGGGGTACCGGCGGGACGAAGCTGAGCCTCCAGAGTCCTAACAGCCTGCGTCAAGTCGAGGCTCGCCTTCTCGTTCTGCGCGCTCAAGTAGTACCAGCCGCCCGCGGTTGCGGCGACGATGACTGCTAATGCGATGGCGACAATGGCGAGAGTGTTCCTATGTTCGACGCTCCAGTGAGCGGTCTTCTCGGCAGCCCCGATGGTGACCCGGCTGAATGCATCCTGTTTAAGCTGATGGCGAGTCTCTGCGCGCACGAAGATCCCTTCTAATCACAACGATGGAGGGTAGAACCAATATGGCGATGCTACAGTTTAACAGGACGAAAATGAGCCCGTCAAAACCGGAGCGCGGCAACTTTGCCAATTTCTACAGGAACAGCAGTCGAGTCCAGCGTTCTGAGCAGACTTGGCGTTCGGCGTTCTGGTTAGTGGGACGTCTCCTCGAGCAATCCTTGTTCGAGTTTTTCCTGGCACTCGATGCAATGGCGCGTCCAGGGCACAGCCTCTAGACGCTTGGCGTTGATCTCTGTGCCGCAGTGAATACACTCGCCGAAACTGCCTTCGCGGATGCGAGCCAGAGCCTTATCCACCATCTGCAGGAGCTGCCGCTCATTGTTGCTCTGGCTGAAGAGAAATTCTTTCGTGTAGGAGCTGGCCGCGCGATCGGCAATGTCCTGGGCCGTATCTTCGTCAGCGGAGCGGCCGTCGGCCTGGGTGCGGGAAACAGTGCGACGCAATTCCTGCTGCCGCGTTTCAAGCCGCTTCTTGAATCCTTCTAACTTCTTCTTGTCCATAGTGTCACTTCTAAAATCCTGCGACGGCTCCCCGGAGCCGTCCATGAGGTAAAGGCCAAACGACGATGATAAGCGCGAAAATTGAGATGCGTCAACCGGTACGGCGGCTGCACGAGACCTTCGAGACCGCGCGAGGGATGAAGCTTCGCATGAAGAAATGGAGGAATTTGATTACAGACCCCTTGCCTTCGGTAGCTCCTCTACACCATCAGTGTTGAGGTCCTTCAGGCAGAGATTGTTTCTTGGGCCATTGGCGGTTACGCGGCTCTGAATCTTGTCGTAGGTTTCCCGAGGAATCAGCTTCTTCTTGAGCAGACCTTCCTTGGAACCAAACCGGCTTGTAACCAAACGGGGAGTGGATGCCGCTTGAGACCTGGATGTTTTCGAGCTGACAGCATGAACCGTGAACCGGATCAGCGTGGGAGACCCGGAAGGAGACTAGTACGGAAACTACGGTGGGTACCTCACGGAGTGACAGGAGTGAAGCAAAGGGCCGTCCGGCATCATCGAAAGGACAGCCCCGCGATCGCGCTTCAGTTAGCGATGATCGTGATCCCAACTCTGCTCAGTCTCCCAGCGATGTTCTTTCCCGTTCCACCACTGATGGTGTTCCTCCCAACACCGTTGCCGTTCGGCGTTCAGATCGCGACGCCTGTCTTCGGCCTCGCGACTACGCTCACCGTTGTGCTCGATGGCCTTATTCAGTCTTGCCTCCGCCTTTTCGACGGCATGTTGGCACTTTGACCGGTCATCCGCGTGAACTCGCGGGGCTGCTACAAAAAACATAAGCGCCGCCCCCATTACGGTCGCGGCTGCGGTTTTTCCAAATCGTAAATTCAAGCGCTCTCTCCTCTCTATTTTTCAGTGGCGGCGACGCGGTCGCCGGAGATTCCGACCGACACCCAACGATTCGTCTCTTGTATTCGGAACAAACAAATTCTATGGGCCTGGATATCCCTTCTTCGATACGGTTCATCCTGTAATTACCATTTGTTCACGGCACTCACTGGATAGCGTCCGCCCCGGCAGTCCAAAAGAGAAGTCGTAACTCCGTTACCCGCGCACACTTATCCGCCTAGCGGCGTAAAACTCCGCCCTTCAGAGCGGAGATGTAAGCCGTATATAGCTGTCCTCTTGGTACGCTACCGGCTAGACAACTTCCCGGCAGATTTGCTGTTCGTAATTTAACTGGACCTGAAGCCTAAGCACATAAAGGGCTGCTGGGATGGGGTTAGTCCCGTCTAAAAACCAGACGCGTGGGGTCGGTGCGACCCTTCAGGCGCTAACCTAAGGGTTGTAATCCTAAGCGTAGCCTGAGAATCTTCGCCCTTCTGGGCGGAGAAGTTCAACGAGGTAGAGGGTCTTTCATGTTAGCCAGGGCGTACGCCAGAACAGCCATTGCGGCGGCATTTTCCCGGAGTTCAGTGGGAACGATCTTGTCCAAAGTGTCGGCAGCGGTGTGATGGTAGTTGAAATAGGTGCGGCCGTCCTGCATGACACCGAAGGCAGGCACTCCGGCATCGGCCATAGCCGCGATGTCTGCGCCCGGAGCATCGGCGGTGGGTTGCAGGACGGAAGCTCCAGTGCTTAGAAGAACAGTTTGCACGGGGCGAAGGGCATTGATGGCGGCCGGTGCGGCTTTGACCTCGAAACCGAGAGGATGGGCCGCACCAGAGTCGCTCTCGATGGCCGCAATGTGGTGAATAAAGTTGTTGAAATACTCGGAGAAGTAGGCTCTGCTTCCTGCGCCGCCAGTTTCTTCATCCATCCAGGCAATGACGCGCAGCGTGCGTGCCGGGCGCAGGTGGAGGCGCTGGAGTATTTCGGCAGTCTCCATAGCGATCACGACGCCGGCTCCGTCGTCGATGGCGCCGGTCCCCAGATCCCATGAATCAAGGTGTCCGGAAACGACGACGATCTCCTCGGGGTGCTCTGAGCCTTTTAGATCAGCGATGACGTTATAGCCGGTTTCGTCGGGCAACTTCCGGGGAGTAAGGGTGAGATGCATTCGGATCTTGCCCTGAGAGGCGAGGTGGACGATGAGGTCGGCGTCTTCCGCGGTCACGGCTCCCGCAGGAATTCCTGCAGGAAAGCTGAATCCGGTGTGCGGGAGGCGATAGTCAGCATTGCCGACGGAGCGGACCAGGGCGGCGGCGGCGCCTAGATCGGCGGCGGCCTTAGGTCCGGCCCCGCGGTAACGAACGGCCTCGCCATAAGCGGCGAAGCCAAGTCCGCCGGCGGCTTTTTGCTTGTCGAAGATTTCGTTGAACAGGACGATCTTACCTGCGACTTTGTCACGACCCAGCGCCTGTAGCTCTTCAAAAGTACTGACGGTGACAACGTCTGCGGTAAGACCTTCGGTCGGGGTGGAGGAACTTCCACCGAGGGCGGTGAGTACGATCGTTTGCGTCGTGCCTGAAACCATGCCGGGATACTCGACCAGAGCCGCAGTTTCGACGCCGCGAACCCAGTGCGGTACGGTGACCGGTTGCTGCCTCACTTCCAGGCCTAGTTGGCGCAGTTCTCCGGCAACGTATTCGGCGGCAGTGCGCGCCTGAGCGGATCCGCTGGGGCGTGGTCCGATGTTTTCGGTGAGGTGAGCGACTTGCCGGTAAGCATAATCGTCATTCAGCGCGGTGGCTTTGATGGCGGACAGTTGCTGTAAGAGCAGCGGCGGGAAATTGTGCTCATCGGCAGGCGAGGGTTGTGGCACAGCCATCCGAGACGCGGGGGAGGGCGTCTGTGCCGGAGTTTGGGCTGCAGCGTTGAGGAATGTTGAAATGGCAAATACGGCTTGAAGAGCGATAGATGAGCAAAAGGCCTTGGTCATAGATGTGGGTCAGTGTATCCGACGCTAGTCGGCGGGGGAAAGGGACGAAACTTCCTAGTCAATCTACGGTACCGACCCGATATATCGGATGGCTGCAGATGCTAGCGTGAGGCATGGACAAGAAACAGATTAACGATCCCAAGTTGACAGTGAACTTCCTGATCTGGGTTGGCGGAGTGTTCATGCTCGCGCTTTTTGTCTTACTTGCGCATTTCGTATGGAGGGTTTTATAGGCTGGTGGCCAGGGAAAAAAATGGCCCCATTTCTGGGGCCAAGTTTCGAAGAGGCGAATTTGGTAGGTTGTTTCAGGAAAGGCTATGCAAGTTACCGTTCCGCCAGCCGGAACAGCACTTCGGGAAAAGTTTGGAAGAGAAGAGAGTGAGGGTCATTGCTTTGGGTTGCGGCCTCTTGGTTACATGCAAGGGAGCATTTGCCGAGCCAAAAGCGGGAAATGCGAGCGAGGAGTTTAGAACTCAATAAGTCGCTGGCTAATCACGGCTTAGCTGGAGTGCCGCTCGAAGGAAGCGAGTCCCATCCTCTGAAATCTAGGATGTGTGAGTGCAGAAGCATGCACATTAACGCATATAGCTAGATGCTTCGATTGAATCTCCAATGCGAGCCGCCGGCGAAAACCGGCGGCCCGAAAGGATTGAGACTAACTATTTCCAGCCACGGTGCGCAGCTTCCCGGGAAGGAAGTGATACGGGGGCCATGGTCCGCTAATCGCTACCTGACAATTCTTCAATTGCTTGGTGGCTGTGTTGTAGCGGTTCTGATATTTCTCGACCGATTTGGAATCGATGAGATGGGCGATGTCGATGAGCATGCCCTGTGGCGCAACCTTCTTGCAACTTACTTCTTCTTCCAGCGGATTGAACAGCTTGTGGACTTGTACGGACAGGGCACGAGCCTTGGTCTGGCGTTCACGCTCGCGGGAGGCCTTAACTCGCAGCTTTGAAAGATAGTCGCCTCCAACCGTGTCGGGCAGGATGACATCGATCATAGCTTCGCGCAACGACCCGTCGGTGACGGTCAGTTTGATATGCATTTCGGACTTGCCGCGGAGTTTGGCGACGCTCACGCCGAAGGCCCGCCGGTTAACCCGGACTGCCTGGCGGAGGGCGTCATCGCTCTCAAAGATGGTTCCGAAGCGGAAGGGCAATACAGTGGAATTGCGAAAGCAGCCGCTAACCACACGGGCGTGGTCGATGACGGCTTTCTGATCAAGTTCTCCACTCTTAGGGTCGTATTCGCTCACAATCACAGCAAATTCGCCGCTGGGATAGCTGAGGACAGGGGCTCCGTTCACGCCTTGAACATTCTCAATTACGAAAGGGCGTCGGGAACGGGTGCCGTTAGGAAGAGTCTGGTGCTCGGTAAGGCAGTATGCGTACCACGACATATTGATCTCTCCGAACCGGGACGGAGGCGGACGAACCACCTCTTTATGTTGTTTTCCACAAGTTGAACTGAAAGCCTGGAAGTTTACTTAGCGGTTGCAGGGTCGAATTGGGAAACTTCGTACCCCGTAATGCATATTACTTCGGTTTGCATGAAAAAAGCAACTTTTTCGTTGCATCAGGCATCCCTGAGGAAATTTGGCGGGCTAGCCTCCCCTGCGGGGGTCAAAATCGGTGGTCCGCGGTGCTTGCCAGAACTATGCTTATCTCTTTTTATTGCTATTGATTGCGGCTGCGCGGGCGGCGCGCTCCTGGAGCGATAAGGTTACGACCTGGAGCATGTCGTCCTGCGGTGCGGGTTTCCCCGTCCAGATCTCAAATTGGCGAGCAGCTTGGTGGACAAACATTTCAATGCCCGGGATGATCTGCGCGCCTCGCTGTTTCGCCAGTTGCAGCAATTGGGTCTCGGGCGGGTCGTAAATCATGTCAAAAACGTAGCGGGCATTGATTTCTTTTTCTTGCAGCGGGCTCTCGCGTGTATTGCCCATGCCGACCGGGGTGGCGTTGATGATCACGTCGAACGAGTACTTTTTCAGGTCGGCGCGCTTTACCGAGCGCGCATGAGCGCGACGGGCAAGCTTCTGCGCCGGGACCGCACTCCGATTCAGGATGAAGACCTCCGCCCCGCGTTCCTTTAGGCCAAAAACAGCGGCACGAGCCGCGCCTCCCGCGCCGAGCACGAGGATTTTCGCATCCTGCAGGGTGCTCAGGCGGCGCTCCAGGGGACGCACCACTCCGGAGGTATCTGTGTTGAAGCCGTAAAGCTTGCCATCCTGAGCGCGCACGACGGTATTGCAGGCGCCGATCTTCGTAGTGTGCGTATCCGTGTTATCGAGGTAAGGAAGAATCGATTCCTTATACGGCATGGTAATGCTGAGGCCGTGGATGGGAATTTCACGCACGCAGGTGAGCAGATCTTTGAGAGTCTTGGCATGCAGCGCGAGATAGACGGCATTGACGTTCTCGCGACGAAAGGCCGCATTCATGATGGCGGGCGAGAGCGAATGAGCAACCGGATCTCCGGCAACGCCGTAGACTCGGGTGGCGGCGTCCACCTGCTCAATGCGGTACACGCTGCGCAGTTCCTGCGCGGTAACTTGTCCGGGAGCGGTTTCCTCTCCGGGACTGACTGCGGCGAAGGTAAACACGCTGCCGGCGCGCACTCCGAGCACGCGGCTGATAATGCCCTGTTCGCCCATACAGAGGCCAATGATGGAATGGTTGTCGCTTTCGCGCCCCAGGAACTGGATCATGGAAACATTATCCGAAAGGGTAGCTGCCGTGCCGACGACTTTGTAGAAGTCTGCGGGGAAGGCTCGCATCTTCTCCAGAGTCTCGTCGAGCTTTTTCGTGCCGCGAAAATCGTGGAAGGAAAGAACGAGTGCGGCGCGGCTGCGAAGCTTTTGCAACTGTTCCGGCTTGCACTTCTGAGCGGTCTGGAGTTCAACGTCGACCAGCTGGCATCCCGCAGCCGCGGCTTTTCCCAGGATATCGAGCTGGGAGACGATCGAGCCGCGAAACTTCCCTCCGCTCGCAACCCGCCGGCAGGTGGCGATCACCATAACGCCGGAGTGCGTTTCCAGAAAATGTTTGATCTTCGGAATTGCCAAACCCGGCTTCGAAATATGGTCCAGCCTGAACTCCAGAAAGGAGTTATCACGGATTAGTCCTTCCGCTTTTTCGATCAGCTCGGTGGGATCCGGAGCAGCTACGGCGACACACACTCGCGGCAGGCGCAATGGTAAAAGGCGAAGCGGATAGCTTTTCGGAGCAGAAATCATCTTGAATCAATAGGTTCGGATTGAAGCAAAAGGTTCGGCGCGAATCTTACAGGGGTCGAATTACAGATGCAACAGTGGATTCGTAAATCGGTCGAAAAAACTGTTTCCCAAAGCTGCTTGACACCCTCGTAACCTTGACCCCCTCTTACCCCCTTGTTACCTTCCATCTGGAGCATTGCTTCCATTGCACTTGACTGCGGAAGGGCGCCAAACGTGTCTCTTCTCGGAGGTAACATGAAGAAAATAGGATTGTTATTGTTAGTCGCCGCAACGGCAACGTGGGCACAAACGGCATTGGAGGTCAACGCATCGAATGCCATTACGCCACCTGGGACGTCCCCCACGACGGTTAGCTTCCCGATCCAGCGGGTGCAAATGCCCACCTACGCAGATGTTTACTGCGCTGGTTTCATTAACCGGCAAATCCTGCCCGATGCCAACTTCGTGGCGGGTGGGCTCGATACTCCCCAAAGCACTAAGTTCGTCAAGGACGACATGGTTTATTTGCTAGGCTCCGGCTACACGGCCGGCGCGGAGTATGAGATTGTCCGCGAGCTGCGCGACATCAATGAATATGAGATGTACCCTGGACAGCGCAAGCTGATGAAGGCTACTGGGCAGCCTTACGAAGAAGTAGGCCGGGTACGAATCATCGATACCCGCAGCAGGGCAGCGGTGGCGCAGATCGAATACGCCTGTGACCCTATCAATCCCGGAGACACGGCGATTCCTTTCGCCGAAAAAACCATGGTGGCGTTTCACCCTCCTCTGCGCTTCGATCGCTTCCTGCCCACTGGCAGCAAAGTCTCCGGACGCATTGTGATGGGAAGAGATTTCGACTCCGAGCTGGGCACGGGCCAGAAAGTCTATATCAACGTAGGGGCGAATCAGGGCGTGAAGGTGGGCGATTATTTCCGCGCCGTGCGGACCTACGAAACCGACCTGAAAGATCCGGTGGATTCCCTTTCGTTCAAGGCAGCGCTCAGTGAAGACACGCAGAAGAAACAGGCATCGGTCGATCCTGAGATGTTTAGCAGGTCGAACGGTCCCGTGATTCACGTGCGCGACCTGCCGCGGCGCGCCGTGGGCGAAATCGTCGTCATCGGGACGACCCCAACCACAGCCACTGGGATGATCGTGTTCGCCCTGGAAGATGTTCACGCCGGCGATGGCGTGGAACTGGACGAACAGGCTCAAGCACAGCAGCAATAACTTCGCAATCGGCACGCGCAGTCAGGCCGGGGACGGGCAATCGTCCCCGGTTTATTGTTGCGCGCTTGTTGAGGCATAACCCGCGGTGTCAGAGCATGTCAGAATAGCGACATGCCCAAGCCGCAAACCTTATCCGTTCCTGGTTTTCTTTACGGGACAGCGTGGAAGGAAGAACGAACTCCGGCCCTCGTTGAACTGGCTCTGCGCGCCGGATTTCGCGGCATCGACACCGCCAACCAGCGACGCCACTACTTCGAGGCCGGCGTCGGCGAGGGACTGGCGGCCGCCTGTCGCGCGGGAGTGGTCACCCGCCCTGATGTGTTTCTACAGACAAAATTCACCTACCGGCCGGGCCAGGATCATCGCCTGCCCTACGATTCCGACGCCACCTTGCCCGTGCAAGTCGCTCAATCGATGGCGAGCTCGCTCGAGCACCTCGGCACAGACTACGTAGACAGCTACGTGCTGCACGGACCCTCCTCCGGGTACGACTGGACCGAGGCCGACGCCCAAGTATGGGAAGCGATGAAGAAGGAGCGTGATGCGGGACGGACGCGCCTGCTTGGAGTGAGTAATGTTTCATTGCGGCATCTCGCGCAGATGGCCGACGTGCACTCGGAGACTCCAGCATTCGTGCAAAATCGCTGCTATGCCCGCCTCGGCTGGGACTGCGACATACGCTTTTTCTGCCGCCAACACAAAATTACTTACCAGGGATTCTCGCTGCTCACCGCAAATCAAGATATGCTGCGGCACCCCGTGGTGACCGGCCTGGCGACGCAACAGAATGCGACTCCCGAGCAAATCATCTTTGCCTTCGCCCGTTCCGTCGGAATGCTCCCCCTCACGGGCACATCCAACTCCGAACACATGCAGCAGGATTTGGCCAGTACCGCTCTTACACTTTCCGCTGATGCTGTGCGCGCCATCGAAGCCGGGGTCGAATAGCCGAGAGAGGCGGTTCCTTCAGTCCAGTCACCACAAACGCCTCCGACAGCACGCGCTGGTAGACGTAAGCGGTAGGCATTTCCATCGGCAGAAAAATGGGGAGCGCCGACACTTTCGACTCCGGCGGATATCGCCCCGAGGGTCGGCCAAAGTTTTCGTGGGCTTTGACTATTTCGAGTAATTCAGCAGGCCGAGAGCTTGGTCGGTATTGAGGAATCGTGCGCCGAGAGTTTGCAGTTCATTCACGGTGCTTCGGCCGTCCTCCGCGTTTAAAGTTTCAATTGCATCCTGAAGCACAGAGACACGGCGGCCACGATCGAGCAAACCCTTGGCCGCGAAACGAACGCAGTATTCTGTCACTACCCCGAAGACGAAAAATTCAACGTCACTCCCGAATCGCTCGACTAACTTTCCGGCGTGCCGACTTTGAAAGATGTCGAGGGTTTGCTTCTCCAGAAGGATCTGTTGATATTGCGCGAGATCCCGGGGCAGCGCCGCCGTGGGATCGTTCGGCACGGTGAGAATTTTATCCGTCAACGCCTCCTGGACCAATGCGGAACCAGCGGTGCCCTTGATGCAATGCGGCGGAAACCTCTGAAACTCAGGGTCGTCTCTTGCGTGAAAGCAGCCATGTGAGATTAAGAAGACACGTCCCTGGCGCGCCGCCTCCGTAAGTTTCCTGATGTTAGGCAGCAATCGCTCCGCCCCAGGAACGTAGAGCTTGCCGCCCGGCAGCATGAAGTCTGCCTGCGTGTCGACTTCCCACAAAACAACAGTTTGCGATAACACCGTAGTCATCCTCGAATTGGACCGGCTCCACTGGGACTAGGAAGATCGGCTGCGGAGATGCGGTAGTTTTCGATTAAAGCGTTTTCCCAGCGTCAGTTCGCACAGACCGTCAACGAATTCGGGAGTCAGCTTATCATGGCGAATGAGGAATCGCATGTAGATGGGACCGTAGAGCGAATCGAGAATCAAATTCATGTCCACATTCTTCCCCAGCTGGCCGCGGAGGATCCCACGGCGGAGCGTGGCATAGGCTTCCTGACGCCGCGGCTTCAGGAAACGTTCGCGAAAAGCTGCGATCAGGTTGCTGTCGCTCTGTCCGGCGCCCAGCATGGCGGAGACGATACGCCCACGGCGGCCAAGCAGTATCTTTACCAGCTGACGCATCTGTTGGCTCATGTCGGTGCGAACGGAGCCTGTATCTGGAAAGTGCAGTTTGCGGGTGGTGCTGCTGGCAAATGCATCGGCGATGAGAGCGGCTTTATCCGGCCACCAGCGGTAGACTGTTGCTTTGCCAACACTGGCATGGGCGGCCACGGCTTCAATCGTGAACTCGGAGAACCCTTTTTTCGCCAGCAGGCTTAGAGTGCTGCGTAAGATTGAGAGTCGCGCCGGTTCACTCCGAGGCCGCCCCGGAGGCCGCCTGCGGCCGTTTCCCTCGCTATTCGCTCGAGGCTGAGCCTTGTGGCGCATGCCCCTACACTAACATATAATCTATGCTGTCCTTTAGAATCCAATACGGGCAGTATCGAATCTAAAGGCCTACTGGCGGGTGGGTTCGCCTCCGTGAAGGCAACCCTATTCCGATTTCCTTTGAACTCTGGCGGTGCCTAACCGATGTGGATCGTAGCCCTAGCCCTCAGACGTCCCTACACCTTCGTGGTGATGGCGCTCGTCATAATTATTTTGACGCCGATCACGATTTTGCGAACCCCCACTGACATTTTTCCCGATATCAATATCCCAGTGGTGTCGGTGGTGTGGTTCTATTCGGGCCTCTCGCCCCTGGATATGGCGGACCGCATCGTCGCCAACTCCGAACGCGGCATCACCACGACGGTCAATGATATCGAGCACATGGAATCTCAGTCCGTATATGGATTGGGCGTCATCAAGGTTTTTTTTCGCCCCGGAACGAACGTACAAGGAGCGGTTGCGCAGATCACTGCGATCGCGCAAACCACCGTTCGCAGTTTGCCCCCCGGCACCACCCCGCCACTGATCATTTCTTATAGCGCATCCACGACGCCCATTATTCAGCTTGGACTGAGCAGCAAGACTCTGCCGGAACAGCAACTTTTCGATCTTGGGCAGAATTTCCTGCGCAACTATCTGGCTACGGTGCCGGGCGCGGCCACGCCTTATCCCTATGGTGGCAAGGTCCGTCAGATTCAGGTTGACCTCGATTTGCCGAAGCTGCAGTCCTACGGGCTGCAGCCCAATGACATCGTGAACGCCGTCAACGCGCAGAACCTGATCCTTCCCAGCGGCACGGTGAAGCTGGGATCGCTCGAATACAACGTTGAGTTGAATGGAACTCCACAAACCATCCCGGAGTTGAACGATTTGCCGGTAAAGACGGCAAACGGCTCCACGCTCTACATGCGGGACGTTGCGCACATTCGCGACGGTTTTTCTCCGCAAACAAATATTGTGCGTCAGGATGGGAATCGCGGCGCGCTGATGTCGATCTACAAGAACGGCAACGCTTCCACGCTGCAGATTGTCGCCGGGATCAAGAACATCGTGCAACAGGCCGCGCAAGCGCTGCCGCCCGAACTCAAGGTTACATCCCTGTTTGACCAGTCTCTCTTTGTGCGCGCATCGATCTACGGAGTCTTGCGGGAGGGCTTAATCGCAGCAGCTCTTACGGCTGTGATGATTCTCATTTTTCTCGGCGATTGGCGTCCGACCATCGTCATTTCTATTTCCATCCCGCTCTCCATTTTTGTTTCGATCATCCTTCTTGGAGCGATCGGTCAGACCATCAACATTATGACTCTGGGAGGTTTGGCCCTCGCCGTGGGCATTCTTGTCGATGATGCCACGGTGGAAATCGAAAACATCGAACGCAATCTTGCCATGGGTAAGGAGATGCGACAGGCAATTCTCGACGGCGCGCAGCAAATCGCCGTGCCGGCGCTTGTCTCCACGCTCAGCATCTGCATCGTGTTCGTGCCCATGTTCTTCCTCGCGGGGGTAGCAAAATTCTTGTTCGTACCTCTGGCGGAGGCCGTAAGCTTCGCCATGCTGGCCAGTTATCTGCTCTCACGAACACTGATACCGACGCTGGTTATGTACATTATGCGGGGGCACGAGCATCGCGAGGAAGCGCCCAAATCGTTCCTGGGCCGCTTCCAGCGCGGCTTCGAGCGCAAGTTTGAAGACTTCCGCCGCAGCTATGAACAGTTGCTGGAAACCACTCTCGAGCATCGCGGCGTCTTCGTGATTGTTTTTCTGGCTTTTTGCCTGCTCTCACTCGGGCTGTTTTTTTTCCTGGGAGAGGATTTCTTCCCCCAAGTCGATGCTGGCCTGTTACGGCTGCATGTGCGGGCGCGCCCCGGCTTACGCGTGGAAGAAACGGCGCGGCTTTGTGATCAGATCGAAGGCGTGCTACGACAGGAAATTCCCCAGAACCAGTTGCAGACGATTCTCGATAACATCGGCCTGCCAAACTCCGGCATCAACCAGTCCTACAGCTCAAACGGAACCATTGGAACCAGCGACGCGGAGATTCTTATCGCTCTCGATCCTGAGCATCATCCTCCCACCGCAGGTCTTACCAGGCGTCTCCGGGAGGTATTGCCACAGCGCTTCCCCGGTACCGAATTCTTTTTCCAGCCAGCCGACATCGTCACCCAGATTTTGAACTTCGGTTTGCCCGCGCCTATCGACGTGCAGATCATCGGCACGGATATGGGCAGCAGTTATGTGATCGCGCAGCAAATCGCCAACCAGATGCGCCACGTCCCCGGCACCGCCGACGTTCACGTTCAGCAGTTGCTTTCCCTGCCCACGCTGCATATGGATATTGACCGCACCAGGGTCACGCAGGTTGGCCTCACAGCACGCGATGTAGCGCAGAGCGTGCTGGTTTCGCTGAGTGGGAGTTTCCAAACTTCACCGAACTTCTGGCTCAATCCGAAAAACGAAGTCACCTACCAGATGGCGGTTCAATCCCCGCAATACCGCATGACCAGCATGCAAGACCTGATGACGATTCCAGTAACCTCGCAACAGGGTCCGGAGTTACTCAGTAACCTGGTTCAAGTATATCCAGTGGCGCGGCCCGCTACCGTAAACCACTGGAACGTAGTCCCCGTCATCGATGTTTACGCCAGCACGCAAGATCGTGATCTGGGTGCGGTGGCCGCGGACACGGACAAGATTCTCAAAACCTTCGACGGCCATTTGCCGCGCGGCACGCATATCGTGGTACGCGGACAAGTGGCCACCATGCGCTCATCATTTTTCGGACTGGGCGTGGGCTTGGCGGGGGCAATTCTTTTGGTCTATTTGCTCATCGTCATCAATTTTCAGTCCTGGCTCGATCCTTTCATCATCATCGCCGCATTGCCCGGAGCTCTGGCGGGGATTTGCTGGTTCCTGTTGCTGACTCGCACCACACTAAGCGTACCCTCGCTTACCGGCGCAGTCATGTGCATGGGAGTCGCCACCGCCAACTCCATCCTGATGGTCAGTTTCGCGCGAGAACAGATGGACGAAGGCGTTCCCGCCGTACAGGCTGCCGTGGCTGCGGGATACACACGAGTGCGCCCCGTGCTGATGACCGCACTGGCGATGATCATCGGCATGGTGCCGATGGCCCTGGGTTTCGGCGAGGGCGGCGAACAGAACGCGCCGCTCGGGCGAGCTGTCATAGGCGGGTTGCTGTTTGCCACCGTCGCAACGTTATTTTTCGTGCCGAGTGTGTTCGCCATGTTCCATAGCCGCCGGGAAGCCAGGCGGGCACAAGCGAACCAAAGGTAAAGTATCGTAGGAATCGGGGTGGAGCTGAGTGGAGTCAAGAATGACTGAGGAAAATAAGTTTAAACAATCGCCGGACGAGCAGCGGCCCCCACAGGCCTCCGCTGCTCAGGCGTCACAGCAACAGAGCGAGCACGAGGAGCACCATGCCCTGGGTGCTCAGGCCCAGCGTGACGAGGAGATCGAAGCGATCCAGAAGCGCTCCCGGCACCAACCTCCCGGAATCGAGCGCCCTCCCGAGGTTCCGCCCGCGCCTCCCCGCAAAGCTTTGACGATTGTCGGAGTGTTGCTGGTGGTGCTGCTGATTGCCGGTGGCTTCACGATGTTCAGCCGGATGAGTCACGAGCGGGCCCTGGCCAAGGAAACTGAACGGGAGACGGTACCCACCGTCGCCGTGGTCAATCCAGTTTCGGAAAAGCCCGACGAAGATTTGATCCTACCCGGCTCTTTGCAGGCCTACGAGGAATCTCCGATTTACGCCCGTACCAGCGGCTATCTGGTTCGCTGGTACAAGGACATTGGCAGCCGGGTCACGAAAGGCGAGTTACTGGCGAAAATCGACACGCCGGAGGTAGATCAGGAATTGAACCAGACGCGGGCCGCGCGTCAGCAAACCGTCGCGCAAATGGAACTGGCGAAGATCAGCGCCGACCGTTGGGAAAACCTGCGTAAGACTGACTCCGTCTCCGCCCAGGAAGCGGACCAGCAGGTCAGCGGCTATAAACAGAGCCAGGCAAACTTGGCCGCCGCCGACGCTAACATGCGCCGCCTCGAACAGTTGGAGGGATTCAAGGATGTGTATGCCCCTTTCACAGGCGTGCTTACCAAACGCAACGTCGACCCAGGCGCTCTCATCAACGCTGGCGCCGGTGCTGCCGGCCGCGAACTGTTTGACTTGGCCCGCGTCGATCCTCTGCGCGTTTATACTAGCGTCCCACAGGCGTACGCACCCTATGTAAAGGTTGGAGCCAGGACTTTTGTTACCCTGCAGGAATTTCCGGGCCAAAAGTTTTCCGCCGCGGTGGCGCGCACCGCAGAATCCATCGACCCGACCACGCGCACTCTCCTCACGGAAGTGGATGTACCGAACAAGGATGGCCGTTTGCTTCCCGGCTCATTCGGAGAAGTGCACTTCGCTGTCGGCTCTGGGGTGAACAAAGTCACGATTCCGGTAAATACAATGTTGTTCCGAGCTGAGGGGCCGCGAGTCGCAATCGTGGGTCCAGACAACAAGGTGCAGTTGCGCCCGATCAACATCGGACGCGATTACGGGACCACGTTAGAAATTCTCGGCGGCGTCGCGCCCACAGACAAGATCGTCGTCAACCCGGCGGACTCGCTCGAGGACGGGCAGCAGGTGAACGTGGCGCAGCCGCAACCAAGCCAGCAGCCCGGTCAAGCGCCGCAAGGCCAGCAGAAAGGCGGGGCGTCGTGAAGCGAGCCGGCCTCTCGGCAGCTTTCGTGCTGCTTGGACTTGGCGTTGGATGCACTGTGGGTCCCCGGTACAGCCGGCCTTCGGCTCCGGCGCCGGCGCCGGATGCGTGGAAGACGCAACCACCATGGCAACAAGCCGCGCCCCAGGATTCCATTCCCAAAGGCGAGTGGTGGAAAATATTCAACGATGCCGAGCTCAACGCTTACGAACAACAATTGCTGCAGGCCAACCAATCGCTGCTCGCCGCTCGCGACCGCTTGGATCAGGCACGCTCACTGGCCCGCGTCGCCACCGCGGCACTATTTCCGCAAGTTTCGGCCGACCCCACTGCGGTGCGCGAGCGCGGTTCGGGCAATCGCCCGCTCAACGGCGCACAACCCACCGTGGTGAATGGCACAGGACAGTCTGTACCGCCTTACACGCAGAGTGTTTATTCCCTGCCGTTCTCACTCAGCTATGAGGTCGATCTTTTTGGCAGAGTACGGCGCAATGTGGAAGCGGCCAACGCATCGTTACAGTCCTCAGCGGCTGATCTGCAGAATGTGCAACTGGTGCTCACCGCCGAACTGGCTGCCGATTACTTCAGCGTGCGAGAGTTGGACGCGGAGTTCAATGTGGTCGAGGAATCCGTGGGTTACGAGCGCAAGGGTTTGGATCTGGTGAATAATCGCCACAGCGGTGGCGTGGCCAATGGACTCGAAGTTGCGCAGCAGGCCACGGTTCTCGACTCAACTGTCTCGCAGCTTTCCTTAGTGCAGCAATCGCGGGCGCAATTTGAGCACGCCATTGCAGTGCTGGTTGGCCAGTCGGCCTCCAATCTCAATGTGCGCGTGGCGCCGTTGCAGGCAACGCCTCCACCGGTTCCGCTGGGCGTTCCTTCCGACGTGCTCGAGCGCCGTCCCGACATTGCCAACGCCGAGCGCCAGATGGCTTTCGAAAACGCGCAAGTGGGAATCGCGCGCACGGCTTTCTACCCCCACATCACTCTCAGCGGCGCCGGAGGCTGGCAGAGCACCGACATCGCTTCGCTGCTCAGCGCTCCCAGCCTCTTCTGGTCACTCGGGGCCGACGCCTTGCAGCCAATTGTCGAAGGTGGACGAAACCGCGCCAATCTAGCCGCCGCGCGCGCCGCTTATGATCAGTCCGTCGCGAACTACCGTCAGTCAGTGCTCACCGCGTTTCAAGAAGTCGAGGACGGCATCAGCAATCTGAGCACGCTCTCGCAGGCTCTTGCCACGCAACATGCGGCAGTCGACGATGCGCGCCGTGCGCTCGAAATCGCCAACAATCGTTACGTCGGCGGAGTTACAACTTATCTTGATGTCATTACCGCGCAGACCACTCTGCTCACCAGCGAACGGCTAGAGACTCAGTTGCTCGGGCAGCAGATGGTCAGCTCCGTCTTTCTGGTGAAGGCTCTCGGCGGTGGGTGGGATTCAAGCGAAATCAAGAATCAGCAAGTTCATCCCCAGGCGATGCAGGTGTTGCAACCATAAATCTTGTAGGCCACAGGCGCCGGTAATTCTGATGACTCCGTCAATCGTGCCTCGTCGACGATGGCGAATCGCTTTCCTGCTTGCCTTTGGCGTGCTGGTCAACTTTTTCGACCGGATCAACTTGTCGGTCTCTCGTGATGCGCTCCATGACTCGTTTGGATTATCCCTGGTTGCCTTCGGGTATCTCTCGAGCGCCTTCAGTTGGACTTACGCCTTGATGCAAATGCCCGCAGGAGTATTGCTCGACCGCTGGGGCGTGCGCCGAGTGGGACGAGTCAGCGCCTTGCTGTGGAGCGTTTCTTCGTTCGCAGCCGCCGTCGCCCCAGGCCTTAGTTGGTTCTTCGGAGCACGCTTCCTTCTGGGCGTCAGCGAATCCCCCACGTTCCCCGCAAACGCCAAAGCTTTGGGGTACTGGTTCACGCGAGATGAACGAGGTATGGCAACAGCGATCACGGATGCTGCCGCGAAATTCTCGACCGCGATTGGAGTTCCGTTCATCGGCCTGTTGCTTCTGTATTTTGGCTGGCGCTGGAGTTTTGCCGCCACCGGCTTCATCAGCCTTCTGTATTTTGTTCTGTTCTACCTTGTCTACCGCAATCCCAGCGAAGACGAGAAACTTTCGCAACAGGAACTCCAGTTTCTTCTGCGTGGCGGGACTCAGCCCGAAGATCAGGCCAGAGCCCGAAGCGGCAGTTCGCTAGGCTACCTGTTGACACAGCGAAAGGTGTACGGACTCGCTTTGGGCTGGGGTGCTTACAACTACACTTTTTTCCTACTGCTGACATGGCTGCCCAGCTATCTCTCAGTTTCGCTTCATGTGGATTTATTCCACTCAATCTTCTACACCAGTGTGCCCTGGCTGTTTGCGACTGCTACGGACCTTTTGGTGGGGGGATGGCTGGTGGACGCTCTCATTCAGCGTGGTTACGACGCACATCGGGTTCGCCAATCCGTTCTGGTGACAGGGATGTCTTTCGGTCTCGCGATCTTCGGGGCGGCGCGGGCTCAGGGCCCTGCCGCCGCCCTGGTGTGGATCAGCCTGGCTCTCGGAGGGCTGGCTGCAGCCGCGCCCGTAGCCTGGACTATTCCTTCCCTGATTGCGCCACGGGAAAGCGTCGGTACGGTTGCGGGGACGGTGAACCTCTGTGGCCAGATTGCAGCGATCTGCGCGCCCATCGTTACTGGTTACATCGTCTCCGCATCGCACTCCTTCGCCGCCGCCTTCGTGACCGCAACCTTGATTCTTTTGATGGGGATCGCTGGCTATATCTTTTTGCTGGGACGAATCGAGGCGATCCCGGAGCCATGATTCAACCCTGTTTATCACGACCGCTGCCGGCCAGCAATAAAGCTAACAACGAAGATGAAGTCGCCCTCAATGGTGTAGGTTAGACATATGTCGCCGAAACCGCACCCGCCCCGCTGGTCCGGGATTCCACTACGGGTTTTGCTAGTGACGTTCCTCGGCACTCTGATCTCGTTTTCGGTCTCTTTGTTTCTGGGAATCGTGGGAACGGGCGCGGTCTCAGTTCTGCGGGGCGTACATGCCAATATGACCATCGCATATCGCCACATCGCCCTGCCCACAGCGGCCGTCGCGGGAAGCATTATTTTTGTGCTCACACTCACCATGGAAATCCGCCATTACCGCCAATCAAAGACTTTGGCAAGCATCGAAAGGGTTAGCTGAACTTTGGAACATGGGGGGACAGCCGCCTCGGCTGTGCCGGCGAGCGCAGCGAGGCGAGTCCCAACCTCACTGGCGCTACAATCTGATCATGCCACCGCGCATTGCCGTCCCGATACCACACTCCGCCGATCCGGATTATGCGGAGCGGTCAATCCCTCAGTACGAACAAGCCGTCGAACTTGCCGGAGGCGAACCCGTACGCATTCCTCTCGATCGGAAGCCGGCTGAGGTGATGAAAATCATCGAGCGCTGCGACGGAGTGCTGTTGCCCGGCAGCAAGGCCGATGTCGATCCGGCCAAGTATGGCGCAACTCGCTCACCCCACAGTGGCGCCGCCGACCCTCGGCGCGACACAGTCGACGAACTTCTGCTGCAGGACGCCTACAACATGCACAAGCCCATCCTCGGTATCTGTTACGGCCTGCAGAGCCTCAACGTTTACCGAAGCGGATCATTGATCCAACACATTCCCGATTTTCTGCCTGAAGACTTGCGCACGCGAGTCAACCATGAAGCGGGGAAGAATGTCCGGGTGGCGCATGAAGTTGAGGTTGCGCCGGATTCGAAACTTGCAGGGATCGTCAAGCAAGGTGCCCGCCAAATCGTGCTTGCGGTGAATTCGTCGCATCACCAATCGGCTGACTCGGTCGGCGATGGCCTGCGCGTTGCGGCCCACTGCGTCGACGACGGCATTATCGAAGCCTTGGAGGGGACTGCTTCCGGTCACTTCGTGCTCGCGGTGCAATGGCATCCCGAACGCTCCGTGGACCAGGACGAACCGTCCCGCGCAATTTTCCGGGCGCTGATCAAAGCCGCGGAAGCGCGACACAATGCGTTGAAAGGTGAATTTGAAAGCGTGAAGTGAACCCCAAAACTTGCAGCCCGCCGGATGGCGTGCGCCACGAGCTAGTTCGGTCTCTTCCTTTTCTTCTTCTTCGGCATATTTCTCGGGTTTTTCTGCTTCTCGAGCAGCGCGACCACGTGCGCGATCGCCGTATTCTCCAGATTGAGCCCTTCGGGAGTTTTTGCTTTGATGCCGACGCAATCAGACGGCACTCCTAACAACTTCGCTACCCGCTCCCGAATCGTCGCGGCGTGCGGCCCAATTTTCGGAGCAGCCAGAATCAGGCTGGCGTCCATGTTCGCGACGCTATATCCAGCGTCGTGCACGCGTTTAAGCGCTTCACCCAGGAAGACAACCGAATCCGCATCCTTCCACTGCGGATCGGAAGGTGGGAACAATGCGCCAATGTCGGGCGCAGCCAGGGCCCCAAGCAGCGCGTCGGTTATGGCATGCAGGAGCACATCGCCATCGGAATGCCCGCCTAAGCCCTTGTCGTGCGCTAGCGTGACGCCGCCGATCTTGAGCGCGATCCCGGCACGGAATTCGTGCGAATCGAAGCCGTAGCCGATTCGGAAGGCAGGACTTCTCGTCTGTCGTCGGGCCTCAGTCTTAGGTATCCGCGTCAATGGTGCTCACTCCGCTCAGCTTTCAAGTAAAACTCCGCCAGCTTCATATCACCCGGCGCCGTGATCTTGATATTCCGCGGAGAGCCCATCACTACTGCCACGTCGTGCCCCGACCTCTCCACCAGCGACGCCTCATCTGTTCCGAGGAATCCATCAGCTGACGCCTCATCGAATGCCTTCTTGATAACCTCGTAGCGAAAACCTTGCGGCGTCTGCGCCATGACGACACCCGCGCGCGGGAGAGTCGCCCTAATCAATGCGCCCTCCGCCGTACGCTCGACTTGCTTCACAGTGTCTACGGCAGGCAGTCCGGCAATCGCCGCGCCGTATTTCACTGCAGCTTCGATAACTTCCCGAATGATCTCGGTGGTCACAAATGGCCGCACCGCATCATGTACTAGAACGATGTCGTCCGCTGCTACGGTCAGAGCGTTCAGCGCACTCTCCACCGATTGCTGCCTGTGTTCCCCGCCCACCACCAGTTGGATTTTCCTCTTCAACAAATCCCTGGCTTCTTTTTCCAAACGGTCGCGAAATCCGGCAATCTCGTTGTCGCGTAGTGCGATCCAGATCTCGCTCACTGCATCGACGGCGGCAAACTTGCGAAGCGTGTGGATGAGAATCGGGGTTCCGCCCAACGCGGTGAACTGCTTCGAAGGTGTCTTGGGCTTGCCCTTGTCGCCGGGAGGCATCGGCGCCATGCGGGTTCCGAGACCCGCAGCTGGAATTATGACAACCACCTTCATCCGGGGTGTAAGTATACGAGCGCGGAGGGTGGAGTTCAAATGTGCAGCGTCCGCGTCGCAAGCGTGTTGCTGCTACAGGAAATACAGTAGGCCATCTACCGTGACGTACGCCCCGTTTGGCCGCATGCGAAATCCGGCCGTGCCGCCAAGCGAACTTCTTGCATAGCGGATTCTCGAGCGCGACCAGCCCCAGGCGTCCTCGATCTCAGCAACTCCCGGATTCTCAAAGAGATACCCTGGCCTGCCGCGAAAATTCGGACTGGCAAAGGACTTGCACTTCCAGGGAGGCAGGCCTTCGAACGTCGCCTCGGGACAAGCAACCTCCCGCCGAAAGCCGGCACTAATGGGTGGTGAAAGATATGACGACACGCTTCTGGATTGGCATGCTTGGGGTGGTCATCGTCGTGGGCATTTTAGCGCTCTTGATCGGAAGTCCAAGAGCAACCGTTGGGGCTGGGGCCGTCCCGGGACCTGAGTCAGGGAGACCCGCGCAACCTTCGTCCATCCAATCTTCAGCCATCCAAGGTCAGACTTACGAGGGCATCATCACTGATGCGCATTGTGGCGCCAAGCATTCCGCCACGGTGGGGATGGGGGCGGCTGCGTGCACACGGTTTTGCGTCCACAGCGGAGAGCATTTCGCTCTTGTGGATGGTGACAAAACCTACACTCTTGAGGGCAATGACGCCGCCCTCAAGCGGATGGCCGGACAGCGCGTCAAGGTCCTCGGAACTCTGAGTGGGCAAATCATTTCCGTAGCATCGGTTGGCGCAGGCGCTTCCTAGGACTGGGCCGGCTTCGTCTCCACCAAGGTGGCTGGCACCGCGGTAACCGGTACTACTGCCGTCGCCGAGGGCTGGACCGGCACCGCTGAACGGCTGAACGCCCGTTCGTCCCACTTGCCGAAAATCATTTTCCCCGCAGTGGTTTGCAACACCGACGTTACCGACACATCGATGGTCTTGCCGATCATCTTGCGAGCATTGTCGACGACCACCATGGTGCCATCGTCTAAATAAGCGACGCCCTGGTTGTATTCCTTGCCTTCTTTCAGGATGAACACTTTCATGATCTCGCCCGGCAGCACTATAGGCTTGAGCGAATTCGCAAGTTCATTGATGTTCAGCACCTCCACACCCTGCAACTGCGCCACCTTGTTGAGGTTGAAGTCATTGGTGATGATCTTGCCTTCGTAGACTTTAGCCAGCTCGATCAGTTTGAGATCAACCTCGCGGACCGCGGGGAAGTCGTCCTCAACAATTTGGATTTGCAGGGTGGCCATCTTCTGCAGGCGCTGCAGAACGTCCAGACCGCGGCGGCCACGGTTGCGCTTCAGGGAGTCAGCCGAATCGGCGACCAGTTGCAATTCGCGCAGTACGAATTGCGGAGTCACGATAATGCCATCCAGGAAGCCGGTCTCCGCAATGTCGGCGATGCGGCCATCGATGATGACGCTGGTGTCCAGTATCTTGTAACTCTTTCTCCCTTGCTTCTCCCCGCCAAAAACTCCACCGAAGGCCGCCAGGTTCAAGAGGTCGCCTTTACTGGCGCCTACGATCAGGCCCACGTAAGCCATCAGCAACATCACCAGAATCTGCAGGAAACTCTGAGTGTTGCCGGCGGGCACACTGCTGCGAATCACCAGGGCAAACAGGTAGGCCCCGCAGATGCCGAGTATGCTGCCGATGGCGGCACCGATCAGCCGCTTCAGACTGACCGTTCGGAGCTTCCATTCGAACAGGACGATCCCTGCTCCGACGAATGCGCCCACTCCCGCATCCTGAGATTGGGATAAATGGAAAGGCTCAATGAAATAGCCAGCAACCGAAACTACTATGACAAAAAGAAGACGTACAAGAATCAAATCCACAATAGGCCCTCCCCCGATGCAGTCGACAAACATCCATCGCAATGCAGCGGTGCCCTTCCTCTCCGCCTCAGACAGGAATGAGCAAAACCATATGCGGGGCGCGCAAGTATTAGGGGGATGAATGTACGCCCCGTCCCCGGCCCGTGGAGGCATGGCCGGAGAGGCTCAATAAACCTTCGCCAAGAGTATATACCTGATGGCAAATAGCGGGCGAAATAACCCCTCATTGTCAGACCCGAGTGGTTGTCATCCTGACGGAGGTTGTCATCTTGACAGTCGCGTTTCGATCGTTGCGGTTTTTTTTGCAACTTATTAAGGAAGGCTCGCAGCAACATAAACTCTAAACCGGATCACCCTGCTAGACTTCCCTGCATGAGAGCCTTAATGATTACCAGTCTCTCCGGTCCTGACGCACTTGCCCTCCAAGACGTCGGCGAACCAACCTTAAAGGCGGGGCAAACACCGGTTCGGGTAGCCGCTGGCGGACTCAACTTCGCCGACTTTATGACGACTCAGGGAGGCTATCCTGGCACCCCTCCCCCACCACTGATCGCCGGACGCGAATTTGCCGGAACCGAAGAGAGTACTGGACGTCGCGTCATGGGATACATCCAGTGGGGAGCCTTTGCCGAAAAAGTCGCTGCCTCTCCCCACATGCTCTGGCCGGTGCCCGATCACTGGACCGACGATGAAGCCGCAGCCTTTCCGGTGAACTATTTCACAGCCTATCTCGCCTACTGGCAAGCCGGCATGACACAGCCTCCGACCGCCGGTAGAGCTCATCGGGTACTCATCCATGCCGTCGCTGGAGGCGTGGGCACCGCCGCGGTTCAGGTCGGCCGCATTCTGGGAATTGAAATGTACGGCACGTCCTCGTCAGCTGAAAAGTTAGCACGCGTAAAAGAGCTGGGTCTCCGGCACGGCATTAACTACAAACAGCAGGACTACGAAGAAGCCGTAAAGAATCTCACGCGCGGCGAAGGCGTCGACGCAGTGTTTGAAATGCTGGGCGGAGAGCACACCGCGAAAAGCCTGCGCTGTTTGCGCGATTTCGGACGCGTCATCCAATACGGCACCGCCACCGGCAAGCCGCCCCAATTAGACATCCGAGCTCTGTATGCGAAATCCGCTAGTGTCCAAGGCTTGTGGCTGACCTACCTCTCGCAAAAACCAGAAATCATGCAGCCCGCGTGGACTCAGCTCTGTGAATGGATAGCGCAACGCAAGCTGACACCCGTGATCGGACACGTTTTTCCCTTCAACCGCGCGGCAGAGGCCTACAAGCTGCTGCAGGAAGGAAAGAACTACGGCAAGGTCGTGCTGAAAATCAGATAGCTCAAGCGGAGCGGGCAGTTCTGTTCGCGACCTTGACCCGGCTCTTGTGCCGGCCGCCCTAGCGGCGCGTTCCTAAGCTTCTCTCAAACACGTAGGCGTCGCTCAACAGAAAATTAAACAGCGAGCACACGACGATCGCCACTGCGTTGGCCGCCAGATAGTTCATGTGCCCGATGCCAACCATAGTTTTCATCAGCGCCAAATTGCCCCCGATCGATACTGCGCCGTTGGTCAGATTGAACCGCAACATGCGCGACAATGACTCTCGCCACGACCGCTGCACGCGATCGGCCCAGGTATAGCGCTCATGCCAAAGAAAGTTGTGCACGACTGTCACCTCCACCGCCAGTGCGGCAGCGGCCAGATCGTTGCAATGAAAAATGCCCCTCAGCAGAACCAACAAAGCAAATTGCAGGGCGACGCCAATTCCGCCCACAAGATTGAATCGCCACCATCGCGGCAAAATCTTGGTGCGGATCGAACCGGATGCCTGCGGGTTCACTCCGACACCTTTTCTTCGCGATAAAGGCGCAGCGTGTTCTCCAAAGTGAAGCAAGTCAGCATCAGCCCCATTCCGCCGAGACCAATTGCTCCACCCACATCAAACAGACGGTACTCTCCGCCAATAAAATGCACCGACGGTCTCCATAAAAGCGCCAGGTTACCGGAGATCAGCAGGATGCGTAGTTCCGTCGGTCCAAAGCGCCAGAACGACAAGCGAAACTCTCCGAGCGCGTGGGTCGCAAGATAGGACTGGATCGAAAGCACGAGAAATGCGACCAGAAGCCCATTGGCAATCCAGGGATGCATCGATCCCGATAAAGCGAGCCCGCCCATGAGCGCGAGGGCGCCGAAAGTGTCCACCATGTGGTCAACATAGAATCCGTAGCGGGGACGCAATTGTTTTCGGACGCGCGCCAGCGTGCCATCGAGCGAATCCCCCAGCCAGTTCAGAGCTAGAAATACAATGACGCCGAGAAGCGAATATTTGTTCCATCGCGCCAACGCATAAAACACGCCCGCCCCGATCTGAGCAGTTAACCCCAATACTGTCAGGTGGTCGGGACCGATCCATTGCGGCGTTCGTGCCGCCAGCCACAGCAGCGTACGTTTCTCATACTCTGCGACCCAGCTTTCCTGCACTCGCCTCATGTCTGGAAACCGTCGAATGGCCCTGTTCTTCAGCAGCGCGCTGGACTTCAGCTCTTCACAAAATTCCCTCATCTCATCTGGCATAAAGCCTCCTTTTGGCGCCTCGTCCTCTGCAAATCACTATCCGCAAAATCACTTTGTAGCTAAGCAACGATGGGGCACAATGCGCTGCTGCTAAAGCGTTGCTCAATCGCATATCAATGCGTAAGTGATTGCAGGTACGCAGGTTTACAACCGAGGATCATCCGGGGGAAGTCTTTCGTGATCACTGTGGACTAAGGTATTTTGGTTTTAGAACTTGCGAGATCCAAAGAAGGTCGCAGCCAGGAAAAGAAACTGCATCTCAGGCCAGCGATAAACTCCGGCTTGGCTCGAGCGTCTGGTAGGCTTTGAAGGAAATTCGAGTCGCGCACGGAGAGCAAATTCGGGCGTTACGAGAATAATCGGCGCCCCGTCTCATGACTAAAGTCCTGCGATTCTTCCGTCCTTCACACCAGCACACGGCTTTCTCGGCCACGCTGCTGCTCATGGGGACTGTAACGCTTTCGCGCGTGATCGGCTACGTGCGTGAAGCTTACATCGCGTACGCCTTCGGCGCCGGAGTTCAGACCGACGCCTACGTCGCCGCCTTTACGCTGCCTGATTGGCTCAACTACATCGTCGCCGGAGGCGCGGCTTCGATCACTTTTATCTCGATCTACACACGCTTCCTCGCCGAGAAGCGCGACGCTGACGCCAAGAAAACCTTTTCTGTGGTGATTACCGTTATGACGACGGTGATGATCGCTGGCACCATCCTCACCGAAATCTTCACCCCGCAATTCGTGCGTTGGATGTTTCGCGGATTCTCGCCCGCACAAGTGGAACTAACCGTTCATCTCACCCGCATTCTGTTACCGGCACAAGTCTTTTTCTACGTTGGCGGAGTAGTCGCCGCCGTTCTGCTCTCGCACCGGCTATTTCTTTTCCCTGCATTCGGACCTCTGCTCTATAACATCTTCATCATTCTCGGCGGAGCGATCGCGGGCCGCCGCCTCGGGATTGCCTCGCTTGCTTATGGCGCGCTGGTGGGGAGTGTTGTGGGTCCGTTTCTCGCCAGCGTGATTGGAGCGGCGCGAATCGGCACGGGGTATCGCCCCTCGTTCGACATCATGAATCCCGCATTTCGCGAGTGGGTGCGCCTCTCAGTTCCCCTGATGCTCGGCGTCTCGCTGGTAACCGCCGACGACTGGATCCTGCGTCATTACGCCTCCAGCGGCGTTGGCGACATCGCGCGCCTCAACTACGCCAAGCGTCTATTCGCCGTGCCTATTGCGGTGCTAGGACAGGCTACCGGCCAGGCCTCGCTGCCATTCTTCGCACGACTGTTCAACGAGAAGCGTCTTAAAGAATTCGCCACTACCGTGAACGATTCTGTCTACCGCGTCGCAGCCGCGTCCTTCCTCGCCACTGGATGGATGATGGCCGCCGCCTTTCCCTTGATCGATCTGGTTTATCGCCGCGGCCGATTTCTGGTTTCCGACACGCAGACCACAACTGTTTACTTCTTCTGGTTCTCGCTATCGCTCGCTTTATGGTCGGCCCAGGGACTCTATGCTCGCGCTTTCTATGCAGCGGGTGACACGCTCACTCCCATGGTCGCCGTGACCGTGATCACGAGCGCATCGTTGCCAATTTATTCCTTTTTGTTTCACAGATACGGCGTAGTCGGTCTAGCCTTCGCTTCCGACATTGGCATTGGAGCAAACCTGGTCGCTCTGGCCTGGTTGCTGCATTACCGAAAAATGGTTTCGTTGGGCGACCTGCGCTGGGGCGAGTTAGGAAAATCCGCGCTGACCGCAGTGATCGCCGGGGGCATCAGCCTGGAAGTCGCACGAGGCGTTGCGCCGTTAATTTCGGCTCACAGCAGTCGCGTCGCTGACCTGCTGCAATTAGCGTTGATCTCCGTAACCTGGGCCGCGGCGACCGGCGTAGGTTTGTGGCTATTAAAGTCACAGTTGCCCAATGAGTTGCGCCCCCGCAAGAAAATCGCCTATCCCGCCGTCGCACAGAGCGAAGGCAAAGAAATTCTGGACGCGGGCACCCAACCGTGACCGCGCAAAGGAGACCCGACTCAGGACTGTGTGTGCGGCAAGAAGCCAGACGCTCGTTACTCTTGGCTGGGGAAGACGGCTGGACATGAGCATTAACGTTGAGATTCTTATTCGCGGCAACATGGATGATCTCTGGCAGAAAACCCAAGAACCAAAGTTGCGTGGACGCTGGGATCTGCGTTTTTCGCAGATCGACTATCTACCCTCGTGCGGCCGGAGAGGCTCATAAGTTCCTGTATTCGACCCGCATCGGCGCGGGCTTGCAGATCCGTGGAGAGGGCGAGAGCGCGGGAGAACGCGACGATTCGTCTGGCCAGCGCACTTCAGCCCTCAAGTTCTGGTCGAAAGATCCTAAATCGCTGATCGAGTTCAGGTCTGGCTACTGGCAATATGTGCCGGACGAGCGCGGCATCCGTTTTCTCACGTCGTACGGCACTAGTTCGTTTTCCGCGCCCGTCGATGAGTACTGAGTCACCCGTCCGGTTTCCCTGGTTGGCGACGTAAAGGTTTCCTGCACTGTCAAAGCTACGCCCACCGGTGCGCTTATATCGGCAGTGATGGTTTTCGAACTCATCCAGGCGTAATTCGGGTTAAAGACAACAATGTTGTTCCCGACTGGTTGGCAACGTACAAGGTTGCCATTGGAGGCAAGGGCCAAGCCCCGCGGTTCGTTAAGAGGGTTAGCGGCGGCTGACAGCTGACAAACCGTGGATAAGGCGGTCAATAGCGCGATCCCGGCGACTGAGGCAAAACGCGAACTGGCGCCTTTCATGACAGATTTTCCTGATTGTTTTGATTTATAAAGCGGACACTTCCCGCTCAGGACCCTCACGCTTGTCAATTTTTTGTGGCCGGCTACTTTGCCGAATCGCGCTGGTTACAATGCGGTGGGGAGGATCCATGTCGAATTCACGCAGAAAGTTTCTCGCGCTTTCATCGTTTGGTTTGCTCGGCGTTGCCGCCGCATTGCGCGGTCATGCGCAGAACCCGGCGGAGTTGCCCGCAGGAGCGCCGCCGGCATTCGGCACTGGGCCGGCAGTTGGACCTGAAGTGTCGCCTTCAACTTTCGCCGAAGCGGAAAAGTTGGTGCAGGTTGAAATGACCGGCCCCGAGCGTGCGATGGCGGCGGGCAGTTGGCGCAAGACCATGGCGTCGCTGTACGAGCGGCGCACCGGTCCCCGCAAGCTGGCGCTGGAGTCGACGCTCGCGCCTGCGTCGCGCTGGGATCCGGTACTGCCCGGATTGAAGGTTGGCCCCGAACGCGATCGGTTTATCCGCAGCAACATCGATCCCGGTCCCTTGCCGGCGAACGATGCAGACATCGCTTTCTCCCCGCTGACCCACCTCTCACGTTGGATCGAACAACGAAAGCTAACGTCGGCCCGGCTCACCGGTATTTATCTGAAACGGCTCGAAGAATTCGATTCTCAACTGCACTGCGTCATTACATTGACGCGTGAACTGGCGCTCGCCCAAGCCAAGAAAGCTGACGAGGAGATCGCTGTCGGCCACTACCGTGGACCGCTGCACGGCATTCCCTGGGGAGCGAAGGATCTTCTCGATACCGCCGGGATTCGCACAACCTACGGCGCGGAACCGTTTCAAAATCGCGTGCCTGCAGAAGATTCTATCGTAGTGAAGCGATTGCATGAAGCGGGTGCCGTGCTAGTAGCGAAGCTGAGCCTGGGCGCGCTCGCGCTCAACGATATCTGGTTCGGCGGCCAGACGATGAACCCATGGCTGCCCGAGGAAGCTTCTTCGGGTTCAAGCGCTGGACCGGGCGCGGCCGTGGCTGCGGGATTGGTTGGGTTTGCGGTGGGGAGCGAGACCGGTGGCAGCATCGTCAGTCCCTCGATGCGCTGCGGGATCACGGGACTGCGTCCTACCTATGGCCGCGTGGCCCGCACCGGCGCCATGACTCTCTGCTGGTCGCTCGACAAGCTTGGTCCGATGACGCGCGCCGTGGAAGACGCGATGCTGGTGCTGCATGCCATCTCTGGACCGGACGCCGGCGACCTGGCGAGCGTACCCAGCAGGCTCGACTTCGATGCCGCCGCAACCGTGAAAGGCCTGCGCGTCGGCTGCTTTCCTGGCTGGATGAACGACAATCCCGCGACCGCTGTAGACCGCGCCGCGGTCGATACGGTGAAAAAAGCGGGAATGGTTCCGGTGGAGATGAAAATTCCCGACTGGCCCTATGACTCCCTCAACCTGATCCTTTTCGCGGAAGGGGCGGCGGCGTTTGAAGACCTCACCTTGAGCGGCGGGATGAATCAGCTCAAAGCTCAGGTACCCGATGCCTGGCCCAACATTTTTCGCGAGGCTCGCTTTCTTTCCGCAGTGGACTTCGTGCAGGCCGACCGCCTGCGCCGCAAAGTCGCTATGGAGATGGCCCGCGTATTTTCTCAGGTCGATCTGCTGCTCGTGCCTTCGCTGCGCGACGAGATGCTGGTCATCACCAACTTCACCGGGCACCCTTCGTTGACGCTGCGTGCGGGATTCGTCGAAGTAGCGAAGGCCCGCAGCGATTGGGCTCCCGACCCCAGCCATCCCATGCCCACGTTCTCGCCGCCCCGTCGCGTGCCCCACGGCGTTACCCTGATCGGAAGGCTTTTCGATGAGGGTACACTGGGAACAGTTGGGCTCGCGCTGGAGAGCGCCTTTGGCGTGGTGGAGCAGCGGCCGCCAGGTTTCTAGAAGCCATCAGGACAGATGTACTAGCGCCCGCCACCACTGCCAAGCGCTTCAGCGAGCGTCTCCGCGCAGCAAGCGGCGCTCTCGGCTGATCCCGCGCGGGCCTGCTGTGGTGCGCAACGCGGGGGTTGAGCTGTGTTGGAATCTTCAAATGCGGAGCGGTAAGCATGATCCACTTGCAGCGGGCATTGGATTCGACTTCCCTCTGCTCTTTCCCTGTATCGCAGAGTTTGTGAGTGGTTCGAAGAGAAGGACGGGCGCTTCCACATTGAAGTGAACGTGGCCAATCAAGTGTGGGGTCCTGGTCCTGTGGGGTCCTCTATTCGGCTACCGTGGTTCCTTTGATGTAGAGTGGCAGACTCTTAACGACGCGCAAGTTCCCGCCGATTTCTTTCCGGCGCGGTGTGAACGCAGAGAGTAGAAATCTCAAGTCTCGCCATGTTTCTGCTTTCCAGACCCACGGAGTCGCAAGTTCGGATAGCTCTTGCCAGCCAGCGAGCCAAAGCCGTTTCTTACCCGGATGTCGGCGCAACCCGGCACGAGCTACCTGCCGGCTATACCGTTCTCCGGGGGCGCGTCACCCTAGGCGAAGGATCGGAAACATTCGACCGGGCGGCACAGGCCTTGCGTCAATGGAAAATGTTCGATGTGCGGGGCATTCAATTCTACTGGCCCGGAACGCTTATTCAACCCGGGGAAACCGTTGCCCTAGCGATCAGGCATTTTGGATTTTGGTCTCTTAACTGTTGCAAGATTGTCTATGTGATCGAGGAACAGGGTCCGGTCCGACGCTTTGGATTCGCCTACGGCACCTTGCCTGAACACGCAGAGCAAGGAGAGGAGCGCTTTACGGTTGAATGGCATCGCACGCCGGATGTGGTTTCTTACGACATCCTATCTTTCTCTCGACCGGTCAGCCTTGCCGCGAGAGTCGCGCCTCCGTTAGCGCGCAGGCTTCAGAAGCGTTTTGTGCGGCAATCTCTGGCCGCCGTGGAGAAAGCGGTAAAGACGGAGCAAGTATCCTCCGAATAATCCTGGGCTCTCGCCGCCATGTCATTGTTGCTGCGTGTTCAAAACCGGGACGTCCGCCGTAACCACCGCGGCAGGATCGTCTCGAAGCTTAAGGTAGAGAGTTTTCCCTTTGGGCTGCGGAATTGTGAGAGCGGCTGCCACAAACCCGTCGGGCACGGTTACCGAGTTGCTGAAGTCGGGATCGCTGCTGACTGCGTCGATGAGAAAGAGCTTGTCTCCGTTGAGCGTGCACTGTTTCTCCGCGGCTCGTTCGCAGCGAATGCCTTCGAGAACAGGCACTCGGACCAGGGTAATCAAAGGCTGCCAATCCCCATCAATTCCACCTTCGGCAATCGGGCGAAACTTCAGGGGGCCGAATGCCGAGGGTCCCAGCAACTTCATTGGATTGAGCATGGCAAATACGGTCTTTGAATCTTGGGCCGTCAAATTGCCATCTTTCTCGCTGAGCAAGACGCTAAATGACTCGTCCGCAGTAGCGACCTCGATCTTTTCCGTGGGAGGAAAATTCTCCGGAACCTGCGTCTTCAGAAAAAAATTCAAGCGCCCGTCCTGCGGGAGTTCGTCTTGATTTTGCAATCGAACCGCTGATGGCAAACTCGACGCATCCAACTGCACGTTCTTACTCAATATGTTGACGCGCGGGCGCGGGCCTTCGACGGCGGTGTTAAGGTCCAAAGCGCGACCATCTTTCAAAGTCACGTGAACGAGGATAGACTCGCCGGCTTGCAGTCGGTTGCTCACGGACGGTTCGTGGCTCACCACTTTCAGTTCGTCCTGCTGATTGGCTCGAGATAAACCGTCCGGGACGAAATGCAGGCCGTCGACTTCGAGAGAGGTGACTTGATCGAGTCTGGTACCTTTAAGCACTCCGTCGGAATCACCGGCATGGATATTGAAGGCGTCCAGGCGGCCGGCCTCGGAGTAAGTGTGCAGCGGGATTTCATCCGGCTGGCGAGTGCCCAACTTGTGGACCACTACGGTGAGCGTTCCCGCCGTGGCCTTTTCCAGGGGCACCTTTACTTCCAATTCTTCGGGCTTGGCGATGTTCCATCTGGCGTCAGTGATCTTGCCTTTCTCATCCCGCAGGCTAACGGCGCTCACGCAGCACGCATCGGGGGACTGAAGATGCAGGATGTCCTCGCGTCCGACGATAAGAGCGCTTGCGTCTTTGGAAGCGACAATCCATTGTTCCGGAGTGGACGCGCGCAGCCGGAAACGAGGACCCTCGAAGGAACGGAAACCCCACACGCCGCGCAAGATACCGCTAACTTCTCCCTCCACGTCGACAGACTGCATTGCCTTGGTATCGATCACAACACCGCCGCGCGAGGGATCGGGTACGGCGGGAAGATCAATCCCCGACTTGGACTTGGTTTCCACGTGAAGAACTAGCTCGTGGGCCAACTCGGTGGCGAAGACCAACGGAGCTCCGTCAACTGGCAGAACGAGTGAGGGCTTATCCACGCAGAAAACTTGCGCGGCATCAACGACGCGCAGAGGAGGAGTGGCCGCCGGCACGACGAGCGGAAGGGCGATCACGATGACGGATTTTGGATTCCGGAAAGACGGTGGATAGTTCAAACGCAGGTTCAGATTGTCTTTCTTGGGTAGCGAGAGGGCTGGGATGTATTGATACTGCGCGGTGTGGGCCGTACTGAGAATTCGAACCACGTCCACGACTGCGCCGACGTACGCGCTGTAGTATCCAGCGCCGGCCGTGGGAGTGGCACTGACCTGCACCAGCAGATCGCTCGATGGTCCAGAACTAAGAGTCGCAACCATCGTCTGACTGTGAGCGTCATCCAGAACGAGCTGATCAGTGTTCTGAGTAAGGCAGGGGACCTGTTGCGCGCTGGGTTTATCAAAGCACTGCTGGTCAAGCCGCATATTAAGGCTGCGCGCCAGCAGGGTGGTGCGCGCCTTCATCTGCTCGGGATCGGAGGAAGCTTCGCGCACGGAATCCATATATTTTTCCAGGCGTTGACGGTCGAGGCTGGCTTGTTCAAGATCTTGCGCGGCCCGCACGAAGGCTCCCGGCTTTCCCCGAACTGCACTGCGCACCGTGCTGAACGCGCCTCCGGTTTCTGGGGCCAGGAAAACGACCGCCTCCTCGGCTCCTTCTGGAACGGTGACGAATACACCTTCATCATGAACTTGCTTCGTCCAAGCCTCGACGCGCGTAAACCATGAGTCCGGAGGAGGATTCGTCGATCCCCGCAGAAAAGAAATGACCATCAAGTAGCGGACCGATTGAGTTTCGGGCAGATCCGGATGGACCCAGAGCCGGTCTCCAGCTTGTAAGTTTGGGACCTCCGAGATGGGCAGCGTATGACCCTCGCGCTGTACGCGGACCTCAACCTTGGGCCCAGTCAGATCGAAAGCAGCGGTGTCGGCCCGCAGAATCGCTGAGGCAGCGACCACGAAACATATAAGCAAAATGGATACGAGAATCCGAGAGCGCTGGCGCAAATCAATCAATAAAGAATTTTTCATTTCAAAACCACTTCATTTCACTACAGGCAGTGAAGAGTCGCGATCCGGTCGGCGCGAAAAAAGCCAGATGCGCAACTTGGCGGTGGAAGCAATCATCTGGAAGAGAATCTTTATGGTACTGCGGTTGGACTCACAAGAGCAATCAATCCGCAGCACGATGGTGCAATCGTTAACCCGCACTTCGCGCCGCTGGGTTGATAACATCTCCAAAAACAAAACGGCGGACATTCGCGTGCGATGCGAACGCCGCCGCAGATCTTCCTCAATACAATCCCAAACAGTTAAACTTACGCTCGCGCGCCGACAGCCGCCGGCTCGGGCGCCGGGACACTCTTGTCCTCGCCGTTGGCCTTCGGTTGCGTGGGCTGGCCGCCCTTGCGGATGTCGATGCCGCCCTTGAAGAAAGCACCGTCTTCGATCGAGATGCGTGCCGCGACCACGTCACCGGTGAGCGATCCATCACTGCGGATATCAACGCGGTCGCTGGCCGTCAAATTGCCGCGCACTTTGCCCAGCACGACAATTTCACGGGCGTTGATGTTGGCTGCAACAACACCGTTGCGTCCAATGGTAACGCGGTTTCCCGCCAGGCTGATCGAGCCTTCGACCCGGCCATCAATGTAGAGCGACTCCGATCCAGTTACCTCGCCCTTGATCACCAGCGATTTGCCGATAGTCGCCTGGTCTGCAGTAGTAGTAGTCGTGGCTGTCGCCGGACGTGGCGCAGCCAGCGGTTCATTGGCCATCATGGCAGGCGCGCTCGGCGTATTCATGGTTGGACGCTCCGGCTCGGCCGGGCGACCGGGGGTCTGAGGCTGATTCGTCGGCTTCCACATGGGTTACATAGTTCCTTTCCTGGTTGGGATTAGGGATCACTGGCCGCACTTGCGTGACCAAATCAAATTGTACTCCGCCGTCTCATATTGAGCACTGTGGAAAAGCTTTATTTTCAACGGGGTTTCCTCCGTTGGTACCTGTTTTCAGGTGGGCGATGAATGGAGAGCGAGCCCGCAAAGTTCCTTTTCGACTCTTAAACCGTGTAACTATTCCCGGAACGCCTTGTTGAGTTAACGGTTCCACAGGTCGGCGGAGTATGCTCTGGGCTCAAGATTTGTGAAAGCAAGAATTCACCCCTCAGGAGCAAGCATATGTTGGAACCAGCCGTGATCAATCCTCCAGCTTTTACCATCGCTCGTCCCCAGCCAGACGAGTATGCACCTTATTATGGGCGCTACGTTTCTCTCGTAGAGGGCGATGACATTCTCGGCGCGCTCGATCAGCAACGCCGCCAGACCATGATGTTGCTTTCCGGACGCGATGAGGAAGACGGTAACTTCCGCTATGCGCCGGAGAAGTGGAGCGCCAAAGAAGTCTTGGGGCACGTGTGCGATACCGAGCGCATTTTCGCCTACCGCGCGCTCCGCATCTCGCGCTCCGATGCCACGCCGATGGAAGGCTTCGAACAGGATGACTACGTTCGCAATGGCCCATTCGCGCATCGTGCGCTGAGCGATTTGGTGGAAGACCTTATCGCTGTACGCCGAGCCACAATCTCCCTGCTGCGCAATCTCGACGAAGCGGCGTGGACCCGGCGCGGTACTGCAAACAAGAATGAAGTCAGCGTCCGCGGACTCGCTTATATCATCGCAGGGCATGAACTGCATCATCGCAGGATTTTGGAAGAGAAATATTTTGCGGGAAGGTAGTTTTGCAGGATAAAACGTCGCAGCCTTGTCACCTCGAGCAGAGCGAGGGATCGGGTTTCCGCCAGGAGCATCCGTGAAGTTCGTTTAGAACCCGCTTCCCATGTCCTCACGCGCACTAACCGAATTGCTCCACGGCAACTGCTCTCACGCCAATCCCGTTGCCTGCGTCAAAGACTCCCGGCGCTGACGACACCACCGAAATGAGCGTGCGAGTTTTGAAGTGGGTTATGCTGAGAGCTGACGCTTTATAGCTGATAGCGCTCCCAATGCTTTCCGACGCGACCATCCTCAAACATATTGCTCGCCAGCCCAAGCGCTCTGCAGGATTCAAGCAGCTAGTCCGCGAACTAGGATTGCACGGAGATGCGCGCCATAAGCTCGACGCACATCTTCAGAAGCTCGTTGCCGCCGGGGAACTGGTTCAGCTGAATTCCGATCGCTATGCCCTGCCGCAAGCCGCGCCCGACAAGAATCTTGTTGCGGGACGCCTCACCATGCACCGCGACGGGTTCGGCTTCGTCATTCCCGACGCGACTTCGCTGAGTCCGGCGATGAAATCGCGCCTGGCCGGGGATATCTTCATCGCCCCTCACGCCGTTGGCAATGCGATGCACGGAGATCGGGTGCTGGTCGACATCGTCGCCACCCGTCCTGATGGCCGCGCCGAGGGCCGCATCGTGCGTTCTGTGGTGCGAAGCCAGCCTACCGTGGTTGGAATTTTTCACTACGGCAGCCGCCACAATTATGTTAAGCCGATTGACAGCAAGATTACGCACGAGATCGTGATACCGGCGGGCATGGAGATTCCGGCGGTAAAAGCAGCCGGTGAGCCGCCGGCGCCAGGAAAAAGCAGGAAGTCCGTCGATCGCGTGCTCGGCGACGAAGTTGCCCGGCAATCCGAATGGGATGACCTCGAAGGCGTGGTCGTTGATGTGGAGATTACCGATTGGCCTACGCCCACACAGAATCCTCGCGGGCGCGTCTTCGAGATCCTCGGCCGACAGGATGACTTCGGCATTGACGTCGAAATTACGATCCGTAAATTTCACCTGCCGCACCATTTTCCCGCGGCCTCACTGGAAGAGGCGCAGAATGTTTCCGCCGTGATCCCGGCGCAGGAACTTCGCCATCGCCGCGACTTCCGCGCCGTTCCCATCGTCACCATCGACGGCCAAACCGCCCGCGATTTCGACGACGCCGTAACGGTTCGAAGACTCCCGAATGGCAATTTCGAGTTGCAGGTCCATATCGCCGACGTGGCCCAATATGTTACCCCCGATTCCGCACTCGATCAGGAAGCGCATCTGCGGGGGACCAGCGTCTACTTTCCAGACCGCGCCGTGCCCATGCTGCCGCTCGAACTCTCTACGGACATCTGCAGCCTGCGTCCACACCTCGACCGATTGGTGCTTTCCTGCGTGATGCAGATTGATCCTCGAGGCGAGATCGCGGGTTACGAGTTGTGCGAAGGCGTTATCCGCTCCGCCGAGCGCATGACCTACACTGCCGTCAACGATGTGATCGAAGGCGACGCGGCCGCGCGCGAACGCTACGCCGCACTCGCCCCTACATTCGAACTCATGCGGGACTTGGCGGTGATTCTCAACCACAAACGGCAGCGCCGCGGGTCGATCGACTTTGATTTACCCGAGCCGGTCATCGAGTTTGACGAATTAGGATTGATGAAGAGCATCACGCGCTCGGAGCGCAACATCGCGCATCGTCTGATCGAAGAGTTTATGCTCTCAGCCAACGAGTGCGTGGCGCAATATCTGGAATCCAAACGCATCGCGTCCCTGTATCGAATTCATGAAAAGCCGGACGCCAAGCGCGTCTACGATTTCGAAGTGATTGCCGCGACCTTCGGATATTCTCTCGGCGTAGGGGCCCTTCCCATTCATAGAGTGCAATTCAAGACTGATCGCCGCGCCGCGCGCGGTACGGGCAAGCAGGCGCACACCATCGAAGTTCCGAAAGATGTTCACATCACGCCCCGCATGTATCAGAAGCTCGCTGCCAAGATCGCAGGCAAACCGGAGGAGCGCATCCTGAGCTACTTGATGTTGCGCTCGCTGAAGCAGGCCCGTTACTCGGAACGGAACGTTGGCCACTTCGCACTGGCCGCCTCAAGCTACACGCATTTCACCTCGCCGATCCGCCGTTATCCCGACCTGATCGTGCATAGGATTTTGAAACAAGTGCTGAAAAGTTCGGCGGAAAAGAGGGACGGCGAAGTTCCGGTTGGAGTTTCACTTGCGCTCGACTATAACGCTGGCGTCCGGCCAGGACGAGCGGAACGCCCGAATCCAGATGGCGACGACGCCCCTTCGCCGTGGTCCAAACGCCGCGACCATGCCGCGCATCGCGAGGCACACGAGCCCTTGGGAGGCCCGATTCCACTCGACGAACTGCACGACATCGCCGAAGAGTCGAGCCACTCCGAGCGTCGGGCCGACGAGGCCGAGCGCGAACTCATGGAATGGAAAAAGGTCAAGTTCATGCAGGACCGTGTCGGAGAAGACTTTGACGGCCTGATCACCAGCGTCACCAAGTTTGGCTTCTTCGTCGAGCTAACGGACTTGTTCGTCGAAGGCCTGGTCCCGCTCAACACACTCACCGATGACTACTACACGTACCACGAGAATACGCGCCAGATCATCGGACAGCACACCCGCAAGAGTTACAGTTTGGGACAAAGAATTCGCGTGCTCGTGGACCGCATCGATCCGGTGGAAAAGAAAATCCAGTTTGCGGTGCTCGAGCAACGACCTGCCTCGAAGCGCAAAAGAAGCTAGACTCTCTCTCGTCTGGAATATTGGTCCGATGCTACGAGCCACTTTAATTTCGGCTTTTGTAGTCGCTGCGCTGTTGAGTCAGGCACAAGTGTCGTCCTCGTGCAATTCCGTCTCTTTCAAGGTGACACTCCACGTCAGCGAGGATTTCGAGAAGGAGTTGGGCGGCGGTCTCCTCTTTCGTGTAAAAAGCGAAAAGCAGCCGGGCTGGTTTGTTGACATCGTGCCAGCAGAGGCCACCTCGCAAGACTACATTTATCCCGTAAACCTACCGCTTCGGTTTAATCCGAATCAGACCCTGGGACCGGGCTACGGAGAGAGTGTCAGGTCCTCGCTGGCTTATACACATGAAATGCAGTTTCTCCTTTATAAGCCCGATTATGACCGGGTCTCCTCCCTGATCGGCAATGTCCTTTCGTCCTATCAGACTTCCGATCCAGATAAGGCGCTATCTGATTACGCGAGCGCAGCCAGGAAAGCGAAGAAGGGAATGTTGAAGGTTGCCGTTTCCTCTTATAAAACCAACAACGCAACGGGGGCGCTCGCCCGCATAAAGCTGCGGGTACAAATCACGACTCCATTGGAGTTTCCATATGCGCCCGGATTGACCCCGATGCCAGCATCCTGCCCCGCGGATATAGATTTGTCGGTCCGATGATCTTCGATCGGAAACAAAATCGTGCGGCTGCGCGAACCGCGCCTTGGTGGTAAAATCCTCTAGTTAACCCCATCCGTTGTGGTTGCAATGCAGCGGGTTCCTTCCTAGTCGGGACGTGGCTCAGCCTGGTAGAGCACTCGCTTGGGGTGCGAGGGGTCGGCAGTTCAAATCTGCCCGTCCCGACCAATACTATTTTCTAGCTGTTACGCGGTTTTCACTCCGGTGCGAAATACTAAGGCGAGTACTTCAATGCCGGTGAGTGGACGTTTTGCCCCGTTTTGCCAACCAATTCGTTCAGACTTTGGAGAAGTTTACTGAAGGAAGTTTACGGCTCGCCGTAGTATGCGGGCACCCTTCAAAGCCCAATTTTCTGAGCCACAGCCCTGACTAGGCTAGGTCTATGCTTGCGCAGCGTGTGATTAGCTTTCGCCGCGTACATTTCTCGGTCGGCTTCGTCAAGCAATTGGTCTAGGGTCATGTCATCGGACCATTCCGAAACACCGATACTCAAGTTCAGCTCGAACCCTTCAAGCGTTGCGGCGCGGTTCCAATCAAGGAGGTAGGCTCTAATTCTTTCTATAACTTTGGCAGCCCCTGTGCCCGAGGTGTCTGCCAAAATGATCAGGAACTCGTCCCCCCCGTATCGAAACACTGCGTCCGAGCCGCGAACTGAACTCTTTAGCAAAGCTGCCGTATCTGCTAGCACCACGTCGCCAGTCAGGTGGCCAAATCGGGTGTTTACATCCTTGAACCGGTCGACGTCGATCAATAGCAGCGAAAGTGGGCTCTTCAAACGTCTGGCGTGGCTGATGAATCTGCCCGCAATATCCTCCAACGAACGACGGTTATAGATCTCAGTCAAAGGGTCGGTAAAGGACTGTTGTCGCACCAGCTCCTGCTGGATCGTGCTGGAGATGAGATCTTCGCGTAGTCGACGAATTTCAAGGCGCTTCGAGACGAGATAGGTGTTGAGCAGCGCCAAGAGAGTAATGAGGCCCACAGCCAAAGGCCTAGATACGGTGAACTCCAGGTGTACGTTGTCATGCTTCAAGAAAGCTGCCGGAAATAGGATTGCCAGCAATCCCGTCGCAACCAGCACGCCAGTAAAAGACACAATTACCCAAAGCTCCCAATCGCGCCTCTCGAGGTGGGAGAGCTGCTGACCGACGCGGGCCAAAACGCTTTCAGTTTGCTTGTGCATTTGTGTTTGTGGGCAACCAAGTGTAGCGCGGTTAGGTAAGACCTCCCTCGGTACGAAGGTAATGCGCGGGAAATTAATCTTGGTGAATGATACCTTCTTTACGTCGACAACCGTTTTGAGGTACAAGGGAGCGTTGGAGACGCAAGATGTTATTTCTGTTGCGTTATTGTCGGACCAGGTTCGGGTAAGATAGCTCCCAATTGTTCTCCAGTTCGAATACATTCTTACATTCTCACCATCAACTACTCCTGCCCCACTCAAGCAGTCTTTGCTTGCGATGCTGACAAGATTCGCGCACTCCGACTGCGCATCTCGTGCAGGCGCGTTTTCGCCCACGTCACGTATCCGCAAGCGTAACGGCGAACGGACGAAACGTCACACCGAGCTCCTTTTCCGCCTTAGCCTAAGTTACGCTCAGGCGTGCGTTCATCAAGCGAATTGCTTCGACGGACATTGGACTGGTGGTCCCTGTCATTCGAGACCAGGTTTCGACCGCAGTCGCTAGCGCCACGGGCGCAAACAAAGGGATGTGTCTCTTCGGTGGCTTTGTATCAGTCAACGCGGCAAGATTCGCGATGATGCAGGCCAGTTCGGCAAAGGTGCCGCCGAGGATATATCGCTCTCCGGAGCGGCCGATTTCCGCCATGCGGAGCATGCCAGCTGCCACGTCCCTTCGAACCGAGATACGAGGAATTCCGGCCGCGAACAATCTGGAGTCTTTCAAACGCCTTCACATCGGCCTTCAAAGACTTGACCCAATTCCACAATTCAGGAGGCAACCGCGAAACTGGGCGAATTCCTGGAGTCCAGCTTTTCACAGTCGTTCTAAAGATGGCGCCTACGCGCCCTCCTGACAGGGGTCCGTCGACTCATAGTGCTGAACAGTCTCCGGATGCGTCAGCAGGTACCGGTCATCCTCGGAGTAGTACCGGGATCGCGAAATATCGTCCCCGGCGAAAACTTTGAGGGACGCCTCATTCTTCCACCAACTGAGCGTGACAATCTCGGACCGCTCCGAATCCAGATCGCGCGTCGCAATCACCGCACCAAGGTTTCCCTCGGCCCGTCGGTATTCGGCGATTCCAGTCGCTGTTACGTAGTCCACATACTCTCGTTTCAAGGCACGGCGTATTTCCGCGCGCCACTCTCTCAGAATAGCCATGTGCGCTCCTTTATAGTGGATCGGCCTGTTTAGTTACGGGCCCGCCAATCAGGTCCCTATAACAAGCATGGCTAGCGGGATGAGCGCCGGGATGCGTCCGTCAGCCGAGCAGTGACAACGCTTTCAGTGCAGCAAGCCATCCGGTTAAACTCAAGGCGGCACGCAGCAGGTTCAGACGCATCCATTGAGAAGCCATTTCTGATCTGGTTGCCGGAACGGTTTCGGCCCGCATTAGCTTCAGAGCCGTGGGAATAAAATACGAGAAGGTTCCGATCCTTTCTAGGAGCGTAATGAGCGCAGCCGCGAACCACCAGTGTTTCAGGGATTTCCCTAAATTCCACGTAACGGCCAAGCTTGCCAAGGTGAGCAGGGTCAGCGGCACCGTTGTTACAAATGCCCAAAACCTTCGTCCCGTGTCTGTTCGAGGCATTGCCTCGCCGTCAACTCGCCATCCGTTTTCCGATGAACGGCTGAACCACTGGGGAAGAACGATCCGCTGTTCATAGAGCCCGGCACCGAACGCGACTCCCAGGTTAATGGCGAACATCCACAACAAAATGTCATTGAAGATCATTCTCTTAATCTTATCTTTTGTCTGCGGCCTCTCTCAGGTCAGCGAGAGCCTTTTCGATACGGCGCTGGCGCGTCTCTACTGTCTTCGCTCCCTCGATGCCCTGCACAAAGGCTTTCTTCTTGCTATAGGACAGGCCAGCGAAGTGCTGCCGGGCTTTCGCATTGCGGCTTAACATCGTTGCGAAGTCGGCTGGCACCGTCACGTCGCGAGGTTCGGTGTCCAACGCAATGTCAACGTCAACCTTATCGCCGCCTGCGACCTTGGCCTTCTCGCGGTTCTCAGCGTTCACTCCGACCATGAATTTTCCGCCCATGACCGCAACCGTGCTGCGGTAGGTGTAGTCGTTGATGGTGACCCGTACTGCTGGCTTTTTGCTGGTTCCGAGCTGCGCAATGACTTCGTCGGGAATATGGATGCCAGTCGCGGTTTTTCCTGCTTGCAGAATCGTGGTGCGAAATCGGATACCGGCCGGGCGGCCTTCTGTTGCGGTCGTTTTGTTAGTCGTCATGAACCTGAACCCTCACTCGGCAAGTCGCCGTTGAATAGCCACTGAATACCGAACTGATCCGAAAGCATACCAAGGCGCGACCCCCAAGGCATGTTGCCGAGCGGCATTCTCACGTTGCCGTTCCGGCCGAGTGCGGAGAACAGGCGTTCGATTTCATCCAGTGAGTCGCAGTGGACGGAGACCGAGAAGTTGCTGCCGACTTTGAGCGATCCGTGGCCTGAGGTGTGTCGGATGCCATGAGGATCGGTGCGCCGTGGTGCGACAGTTGGCTGCGCATGATCCTGGCGGCGGGACTTGACGAGGCCGGCCATTGGCGTCGAGGTAAGGGTTGAATTGGAGTTCCGCGTCGAGGCAGTCTCGATAGAACGACATCGCGTGTCGGCAATTGCCGTCGAAGTTGAGATATTGTGACGAATTTCATGATGGATTTCCCTTTCATGAATGATGGCTATTGCGCTCGAAGAGGAATCAGCGCCTGCAAGCGTCGATCGCGCAACCAAAGACCGCCCCAGAGCAGAGCGCCGATGAGTACGGGGAAAATGATGTTGAACGACATGGCGCTGACGCGGACTTGTGAGGCCACGGCGCCCCCCAGGTAGCCGGTCAGCAGAATCACACCGAGGATTGCAGTGCGAGGAAGGAGGTAGAGCAATGTGCTGAGGAGGAGTGCCACGCCGAGGCCGACGATGGCGGATTCCGGGTAGCCCATTTGTACGGTTGCTTCCACCACGGCGCGCGGTTTGTAGAGCTTCATGCTTCCGTCAACCAGAAGAAACAGTGTTGGCAGTCCGCTCATCATGCGCCCTGCCCAGAGACGCTTGTTAGAAATCAACGATTCAGTTGAACGCACGGGTTGTGTCTGCGTGTTAAGCCTCGCAGTGGTTGTCATCCGTTTTCTCCCTTGGCTTTAAATTACGACGGCGGGGCCCCGTGGGCTTGGCGTGTCGTTGAATGTCTTCTGCACACTCGGCTGCGAGTAACGTAGTACGTTCTAGAAAGTCTGCTATTACGTCAAGCTCGGCAGCCTTAAACGTCGACCACAATTCGAACATGCGAATTTGACTAGGCAAAAACAACTGCTTAATGGGTTCGATCGCATCATTGCGGCTGCGCACCCATACTTTGCGGCGATCTGTGTCATCGTCCCGCCGTTCGACGTAGCCCGCGTGTGAAAGCCGGTCAATTAATGCCGTGACGGAGCCGGAGGTTAGTCCGGTTGCTTTTGCCAAATCGCCCGCCGTGACCTGTCCGCGCATGTAGATTATGTCCAGCACGCGGAGGTCAGTTGTGTGGAGTTCGAAGTGACCGGCCACGATTTGACTGGTTACGACGGTTTGTGCCGCCATCTTGCGCATGTCATGGTCGACCCGGATGACACGGTCCTTGAGAGTCTTTGGCTGTGGCATATGGCCTAGGTCTCCGTGACTATTGGCTGCATCAACAACTGTATCGAACATAACTTTACCATAAAGATTCTTTACTGTCAAGATACATGGGGGCTTTTCCCCCGATACACGCCAATCCCTCCCCGAAAGCGCGATAAGCGGCAATCCTTGCATGCAATTTGTACCTATCTGCAAATCGCTTTCTGTTCCTCCAGTTGCGAACTCCTGATCTAAGGACAAATGTGGGGTGTGGAGTCAGGGTTGGCTCCGCACCCTTCCCAGAGCGAGGTGGGTTCTCGCTTACTGCAGAATTGCAGGAAGATAGTCGCAGAGTTCCATTTTCTGCAGTTGCACAGGAATGAACCTGCAGTCTGTAGCCGCCCTTTCTTCGGGGCGCTTTCCCGTGAAGTTTACAAAGGGCATGGTGCACCCTGAAAAACGCGCAAGTCCCTTCCGGTCAGGCGTGGAGATACAGTTGTGGTGACCGACACCGATGCGCACCTGCTTTCAAAAGGTCGGAGGACATCTCGATGTCTTCCTGAGCAAAGCCCTTTCCAAGGTCACCCAGTCGGGCCTCAAGCAGGGAGCGAAAAGCCTGATGCGCTCTGCTTCAACGACCGCGACCGGGGAGCCGGGCGGGACCGCTTATCGAGCAGGCAACACTCACCAACAAATCACTGCTTTATCACGGATTTTCTAATGTGTACAAGGGTGGTTGGTGACCTATGACGGCGCGACACGGCCCTTTAGAAGCTCAGCGACGAAAATGCTTGCACGACGATAAGAGTAATCGTCTGCTTTCCATCGCAGCGGTTAGGTGTCCCGTAGCGGGCACTTGCACATACACGACAAAATCAACATCGAGTTGAAAGGGACCGGCATCAGGGTGCATCACACCCGCCTGCTGTTCGGCATCGATAAGTAACTGCGGGTCTGGCACAACCTTCTCCGCCAAAATCAGATCGAGCAATCCCAACAGAAAATAGCATCCTATTATCAATTTCTTCGTGAATCGACCTGAGGCAAACCGAGCGTATCGCAAACAACCCCCGTCTCATTGACCTATTCCTCATAACAATTGCACCACTGCAAGTCGTTTTGCCATGCACTACCGACTGCCCCGAACCAAGAAAAGCACTTCTGACCGGAGGCGTTGCTCCGTGACAATCGAGGAAAGTTCTACTCGCGTCATGCTCTCGACCGCGTCATGCTCCTCGATGGTTCGGTTTAGACCGCACGGGAGAGTAGTTCAACTCGGGGGAATAATTATGTCCGGACAAGTGGTTTTGTATTTCGAGGATCAAGCGGACGCGCTGCGATTCGCTCTAGCCGCAGGGTCGGTAATGGCGGGGGACGGAAGCTCGGCCACCGACGATCTTCTCCATGGGACTGCGCGCGTTAGCCGTATCCGCTTGGACGCGGCGAACGCAGGCAGGCTCAAGAAGCCCACGCCGGAACGCGCAGCTTAAGAACTTGGTCGCAATGAAGTGCTCATCTTGCGGTGAAGTTTCTCCGGAAGCTGCTCCGCCAGCTATCCCGTGCGGCGCGCCGAGAGCAGATTCAGGATCTCGCGAAGGCCCTGACGAATGTGTTGGATTCCGGCGGGCGACTGCGTCGGAAATGGAATCGCGGCTTGCCCTTTATCTGTTTTGGTTTCGGAACGTAGTTGCTGTCGAGCGCCCACGATCGTAAAACCTTGTTCATAGAGCAACTGCTTGATTCGCAGGACGCTTTCCACGTCGCGTCTGCGGTACATTCGCTGCCCGGTACTGCTCTTTACCGGCTTGAGTTGCGGAAATTCGCTCTCCCAGAAGCGCAGCACATAGGCGGGCAGACGACAGAGGCTAGCGACCTCGCCGATCCGGAAATAAAGCTTATCAGGGATGAATACTTCATCCGACTTGTCCTTGCCCCCGCTTTTCTTTCTCGGACTCATGCTGGCACCGGCGATTCCAGGCTCCTGTCGCCCCAACATTGTGCCACAGGGGGAGCAGATCGATAGGAAGAATTTCGGCTGCCGCTTTAGATTCGGCACTTCCGGTTGGCCAAGCGCTAAAAGGAAACGCCTCTCAAGAGGTGCTTCTCCTGAGAGGCTGGTTGAATCTTGGCCCTTGCGAAGTATCGTCTCGCAGACGGTTAGTGTTTCTTCTTTTTTGCTTTCTTCTTGGTTGCCATGAAGGTTCCTCCGTGAACGATTTTCCCTTGCACTTCGGGGACCCGATTGCAAAAAGCCACCCAACTTGTAGTACGGGTGACGTCCTTAACACAAGATATTGCGGCAGTATGAACGCAGTGTCAACACAATTTTGCATTTTGCGGCAACAATTTTCTCAGTATGGAACGTCTTCGCCTCTTTCTCGTGGTTCTTGAGGGAACGGATTTCACTCAAAATGCGTCTGCTTATCGCTTCCACAGATGACTGACGCTGGTCCTGCGACTGGTGCCGGATTCCTGCTTCCAGTAAACTGCGCCTCATGCGGAGCGATCCTATTGAGTTGGAGATCTTCAAGAACCTTTACCACTCGATCGCCGAGGAAATGGGCGCAGCCCTAAGGCGCACCGCGTTTTCCCCCAACATTAAAGAGAGGCGGGATTATTCTTGCGCACTTTTCGACGGCGCCGGGGAGGTCATCGCCATGGGTGACCACATGCCCGTCCACTTGGGGTCGATGCCCATGTCGGTACGGACCGCGGTTGACTCTTGCGAGATGTTATCCGGCGATGTGGTTATGCTGAACGATCCGTTCCGCGGAGGCACGCACCTTCCCGACATCACACTAGTCGCGCCCGTGTATATCAAAGATCGTGGGCATACCATGCCGGATTTCTACGTGGCCTCGCGCGCGCATCACGCCGATGTAGGCGGAGCATACGCTGGCTCGATGGGACTGTGCCGCGAGATCTATCAGGAGGGATTTCGCATTCCTCCCGTGAAAATAATGCGGGCGGGAGCAATGCAATCCGACGTGCTCGCTCTCTTGCTCTCTAACGTGCGCACGCCGGAAGAGCGCGAAGGCGATTTGCGGGCCCAGATTGCAGCTTGCCATACCGGCGCCGAACGCCTGCGCGAGATATGTGCGCGCTACGGAGTCGATCGTGCCCAGCGCACAGCGAAAGATCTGCTGGACTATTCTGAGGAACTGATGCGTGCATTTCTCCTGCGCGTGCCGCCGGGCGAATATCGCGCCGAAGATTTCCTGGATAACGACGGCATCACCGAGCAGTCGGTGAAGATCGCAGTGACGCTGACCTTTGCGAACCAGCAATGGTCGCGCTCCCGCAATCGGGGCGAGGTCGTCACCGTCGATTTCACGGGAAGCGATCTGCAAGTGGAGGGCAGCGTGAATGCCGTCGAGGCAATAACCTACTCTGCCTGCTTCTATGTCCTTCGCTGTCTGTTGGCGGACGACGTTCCCGCCACAGCAGGACTGATGCGGCCCATCCGTGTAATCGCTCCCCCAGGGACAATCGTGAACGCCCGCCCACCCGCCGCAGTTGCCGGCGGTAACGTCGAGACTTCGCAGCGTATCGTGGACGTCCTGCTGCGAGCGCTGTCTAAAGCTATTCCAGATAGAATTCCCGCTGCTGCGTCCGGTACCATGAATAATCTGACCATCGGCGGAGTTGACCCTCGTACGGGCAAACCGTTCGCGTATTACGAGACCATCGCTGGGGGGATGGGTGCGCGGCCCACCAAGTCCGGAGTCTCGGGTGTTCATACGCACATGACAAATTCTTTGAACACTCCGGCCGAAGCGTTAGCGTATGCGTATCCCTTGCGCGTGCTGCAATACTCCCTTCGGCCAGATAGCGGTGGTGCAGGAAAGCATCATGGTGGCGATGGAATCGTCCGCGAGATTGAAGTTCTGACCGAGTGTGAAGTGACCTTGCTCTCCGAGCGTCGGGTCCTCGCGCCCTGGGGATTGAACGGCGGCTGTGACGGCTCACCGGGCAAGACTAGCGTTATCCGCAATGACGGCTCGGTCGAAACTATGCCGGGGAAGTTCAGCACGCGCCTTCGCAAAGGCGACCGAATCAGAATTGAGTCGCCCGGCGGTGGCGGCTGGGGCCGGGCTGATAAAAAGCAACTGGAATGAGGCTGCGTCTATGCACATCATCAAATCGGTTGGAGTTCTTTCCGTGGCGAAGATTCTGGGATTGGTTTACGGATGTATAGGACTGCTCTTCGCTCCCTTTTTTCTACTCTTCGGCCTCATTGGATCGGTGGCAGGCCAAGGCAAGTCTCCTTTCGCCGGGATTTTCGGCGTCGTTTTCGCAATTCTCATGCCCGTTCTATATGGGGCCATGGGGTTCGTTTCGGGCGCCATCGGTGGGTTGCTCTACAACTTGTTGGCACGCTGGGTGGGTGGCTTTGAGCTGGAGATGGAGGTGCGGCCGCAGACGCTGACGGCGCCCTATCCGATCGCCCCGCTGACGAGTCCGGCCCCCAATTCGTAGCGCAAGCGAGCAGGAAGGCTTATGACAGAACTCGCAACGACTGATCTCGCAACCCACTACCTTGACGAAGCCCGCCGCCAGTTCCGCGGAAACAAGCGCCTGGCCGAGGCCGCGATCGCGCAACTCAAAGACGAAGAGTTATTCTTCACGCTCGACCCGGAATCGAATTCCATCGCCATCCTGGTTAAGCACCTGGCCGGCAACATGCGCTCGCGCTTTACAGATTTCCTTACCACAGATGGGGAGAAGCCTGACCGTTTTCGCGATCAGGAATTTGAGTTGAATGCCGCAACCACGCGAGCCGATGTGATGCGCTGGTGGGAAGAGGGTTGGGAGCAAGTGTTCACGACGCTCAATGCACTCAAGCCCGAAGACGTGCTGCGCACCGTGACCATCCGCGGCGAAGCACACACGGTGCTGCAGGCCATTAACCGGCAGATCGCTCACTATGCCTCCCACACCGGCCAGATTATTTTGTTAGCCAAGCATCTCCGCTCGAAGGAATGGAAGACGCTGAGCATCCCTCGGGGCAAATCGGAGGACTACAAGAGGGCTGCTCCGAAGGCTGACAAACCGGCAAGTTAGAAACGAAGCGTTCCGGCGCACTGCCCCCAGGTTCGACTTCTACAAACCCGGTCCCAAGTAGCGGTAGTGGCCGGTAACCTTCCAACTAAAAAGCACGTCTTCCATCTTTGGCCCTTCACCGATGTTGTGCACAATCATGAACCGCCCGCTCCATCGGGACTTCTGATCAACGACAATCCCGATGTGCGGCACTCCTCCGCCGAGGTCCCACGTCACCAGGTCTCCGGGCGAGTAGTCTTCCGCGCGGTTGCTGCTGAGCAGCGTCTCTCCTTTGCGACCGAAGAAAACCATGAGGTTCGGCACGCGCCGATGATCGATGTTCGAATCTGGGTGAGCGAGCAGCCAGCGTCTCTTGTTTGGATACAGCGAGAAGTTCTGCAGCATATCTTCGTGGACTTCTTTTTGCAGATCGACGCCCACCGCTCGGTAGGACCGGATGATCTCGTCTGTGCAGACGCCTGTGTCGGCGGGGACGTCTCCTCCCGGGTATGGAATTCGGACGTAGGCGGAAACGTAGCGGACAGAGTGATGCGTCCGCTCGATGGCAGCAACCACCAACCGACGGAGAAATTCCTGACTGGATTCCGGCGCGCGGTTCGTCTGCGGGGCAGCGGTGGGAGGAAATAGCGCACACACGACAATTGGCGCCAACCACCATCGGACTCTCGGGCAAGGCTGCATTTCGACCGATTGTAACTGTCTTGAGGTGGGAGGAGAATGTCTCTGAGAATGCATCCAATTCCCGCGCGGTGTAGAATCAAACGTTTTGTGTCTGAGTCTGAATTCATAAGGTAGCTGTCATGCCATCCACGATGCTGGCCGTGGTTAAGCCGGAGGCCGCGCCTGGCGCGGAAATTCGCGAGGTAAATATTCCGGTCTTTGGACGGAACGATGTGCTCGTCAAGGTTACGATGGCCTCCATCTGCGGCACCGACCTCCATATTTATAACTGGGATCATTGGGCGCAGAACCGCATTCATCCTCCGCTGATTCCCGGGCACGAGTTCTGCGGCGAGGTAGCCGCTTTCGGCGATGAAGTGACCAGCGTAAAAGAAGGCGATTTCGTTTCCGCTGAGATGCACGTGGCCTGCGGCAAGTGCCTGCAATGCCGCACCGGTGAAGCTCACATCTGCCAGAACGTGAAGATAATCGGCGTCGACGCGAACGGAGCCTTCGCCGAGTATGTGGTCATTCCGGAATCGAATATCTGGAAGCTTGATCCCGCCATTCCGCCGGAGTACGCCTCGATTCTTGATCCGCTGGGCAATGCCGTACACACCGTGCTGGCCGGTGAGATTGCCGCGAAAACCGTAGCCATCACGGGCTGCGGGCCGATCGGACTTTTTGCCATCGCCGTGGCCCGGGCTGTGGGGGCCGCCAGCGTGTTCGCCATCGAGGTGAACGAGCATCGCCGCAGGATCGCCCGCGAGATGAAGGCCGACTACGTGCTCGATCCTTCGAAAGAAAATGTGAAGGCAACAGTGATGGAGAAGACCGGCGGTCTCGGCGTGGACGTCGTGCTCGAGATGGCTGGGCATCCGGATTCGATTCGCACAGCGTTCGATATCGTGCGGCGCGGCGGAAGAATTTCACTCCTTGGCTTGACCTCAAAACCAATTTCCCTAAACTTTTCTGAAGACATTATTTTCAAAGGCATCACAGTGCAAGGCATCAACGGACGCCGCATGTACCAGACCTGGTACCAGATGACGGCGCTGCTCAAAGCCGGCAAACTCGACCTGCATCCCGTGATTACCGACCGCATCCCGATGAAAGATTTTTCCAAAGCAATGGAACGGTTGAAGACCGGCGAGGCCAGCAAAATCCTGGTTTATCCAAACGGGGTGCACTGAGCCGGGGGGCGGGACATTCTTGCCGCCGGCTTTTCCGCAAAGTGAATGCCGGGGGGAGCAGGAATTACGACGGAGGTATTCGATGAGCCTTGATGGATTCGTACGCTGTACCTGCATCCGGAACGGCAAGGCGAAACCGCACCCGTTCCCCGACCGGCGAATTGTCGACGAATCCGCCGAACCCTCGCTGACGGGCGATCCCTCCGAACAGGACGGGAAGGCTCACGACCAGTGGCTAGGTGAGTCATGCGAGCACGAGGGATCTCTCCTCTCACTGTTCCTCGGCAACATCACGCGGGTTGGCAATCTGCGAAGCTTTCTGCGGACCTGCAGCGCACTCCCGGACCGGCGATTTCCGATTTTCCTGGAGAAAGCTCTCTACGACGGCACGCACACTGGCGATTGGATCTCCAGCAAAATCGGGGAGAAACTTCTGAAGGAAGTCGATACCGTACTCCATTCCAGCCACATTCTGGCCGATTCCGAAAAGAGTTCTTCAACAATATGAAGATTCCGTACGAGGCCAGCGTCGCAACTGGAAACCCGGTCATGTTCTAAACATTCGGACCTGCCGGTCTCGCATCCCAGTTTCATAGGCGCAGAAGATCGAGGAAAAATCATGACCAGCCGCACCAATCCGCTCTCCTATCTAACCGATCAACTCAATGAACTCAAAGCCAAGGGAACACACTTCAAGCTGCGCGTGCTGGAGGACGAGCAGGCAGCGGTCTGCACCTTTGATGGCAAGAAAGTGATCAACCTGGCGTCGAACAACTATCTGGGACTGACCACGCATCCCAAGCTGCGCGAGGCGGCGCTCGAGGCCACGCGCAGATACGGCGTGGGATCGGGGGCGGTGAGGACCATTGCAGGGACGATGAAAATCCATATGGAATTGGAAGAAAAGATCGCGCGCTTCAAGAACGTAGAGGCATGCGTCGTCTTCCAGTCAGGCTTTGCGGCCAATGCGGGTACGGTATCGGCAGTGCTGGGTAAGGACGATTTCATCATCTCCGATGCGCTCAATCATGCATCGATCATCGATGGCGCGCGCTTGTCGAAGGCGAAGATTCTGGTTTTCCGCCACAAAGACGTTGCCCACGCCGAAGAGCAACTTGCCAGCGTAAAGGACGAGCCCGGCAGGAAACTGTTGATCAGCGATGGAGTCTTCTCGATGGATGGTGACATCGGCCCGCTACCCGGCCTGTGCGATGTCGCGGAAAAATACGGCGCAATTATGATGGTCGACGATGCCCACGCCTCGGGCGTACTCGGCCGCAACGGACGCGGCACGGTCGATCACCTCAAAGTACACGGACGCGTCGATATCCAAGTCGGAACTTTGTCGAAAGCCATCGGAGCTCTGGGTGGATACGTCTGCGGATCGCGCGATCTCATCGATTTTCTCTATCATCGGGCGCGGCCGTTTTTGTTTTCGACTTCTCATCCGCCTTCCGTAGCCGCGACCTGCATTGCTGCCTTCGATGTTCTTGAGAACGAACCCGAGCGTATGGAAAAGCTCTGGGAGAACACGCGCTTCTGGAAAAAAGAACTTGGCCTACTCGGCTTCGATATCGGCGGCCGCGCCACTCCGGCCAGCGAGACTCCGATCACGCCCATCATCATCGGCGAAGGCAAGCTCACCATGGACTTCTCCCGCGAACTATTCAAAGAAGGCGTCCTCGGCACCGGCATCGCCTTCCCCACCGTTCCCGAAGGTAAAGCCCGCATCCGCACCATCATGACCGCAACACACACGCAAGAGGAATTGGAGCAGGCGCTGGAGGTGCTTGGAAGGATTGGGAAGAGGATGGGTATTGTCTGACAAGGGCCCTGCGACGAGTAATGACTGCCCTCTCTGCGTGACTCTTTGACGCCTTTGTTTATGCCGCAGCCAGACATTCCTATTTGCGGAATTTCGCGAGATATTTGCCCCGCGAGGCCGAAGTCGCTCCCAGAGGTCTTAACATTGGATGGGATCCGGGATCGCCTACGACGCCGAACGGCTATTTGCAGCCTTAGTGGCGTCGCTGACGCGACTCGGCTCCTCCTTCCACATTTTCCCCGCACTTAGGTGCGGGGCTGATGAATGCCGTCGCCTCGCGACTCTAGGTGCGCACACGCGTGACTCAGCCCGCTCGGTAAACAATCTTCCCGCCTACAATCGTCGCCACTACTTTTCCCGTAAACTGCCCGCCATCAAACGGAGTGTTGTGCGACAGCGACCGCGACTTGGCGGCCTCAAACGTCCAGCGCTTCTTGGGATCGAAGATAGTTACGTCGGCGAAGTGGTCGCGCACCAGCGATCCGCGGCCGCGGAGATCGAAAACGCGCGCCGGCCCAGCGGTAAAGAGTTCGACAATTCGCGTCAGAGGAATCTCTTGCTCGCGGTGAAGCTTGGTGATGGCCAGCGCCAACGCGGTTTCCAGTCCCGTGATGCCAAACGAGGCGGCCTCGAACTCGACTTGCTTTTCGTGGGTCGCATGAGGGGCGTGGTCGGTGGCAATGGCGTCCACGGTGCCGTCGGCCAGGGCGACCAGAATCGCCTCGCGGTCCGAGGCCGAGCGCAGCGGCGGGTTCATCTTGAAATTCGTGTCGTACTCGCCCACGTTCTCGTCGAGCAGAGTGAAGTGGTGCGGCGTCACTTCGCAGGTCACTCGGCAGGTGACGCGAGCATTATGAACGCCGCGCTTGCCGCGACGCACTGCCTTCAGCGCCTCCGCGGTGGATAGATGCGCCACATGCAATCGCGATTCCCGAATCTGCTGCGCGAGAGTGACGTCGCGATCCACAATGTTTGCTTCTGCCGCCGCCGACATCCCTCGCAGGCCCAGACGAAAGCTGGTTGGCCCTTCGTTCATGGACGCGTTTTCCGTGAGTCGCGTGTCTTCGGCGTGCTGCACGACTGGGAGGTTCAGCTCGGCGCCAAGCCGGAGAGCCGCGCGCATGATTTCATCGTCAAGGATGGGCTTTCCGTCATCTGTAACGGCCACGGCGCCAGCCCGCTGCAGCGCTGCAAAGTCGGTGAGTGCCGCGCCGCGCGAGTTAAGGGTGGCCGCAGCGATGGGGAAAACATTGACTAGGGCCGCACGGCCAGGATGCCTCAGCCATTCGACCCACTCTGGGTTGTCGACCACGGGCGCCGTATTCGGCATCGTGCACACCGATGTGAAACCTCCAGCCGCGGCAGCAGCGGTGCCGGAGGCAATGGTTTCTTTGTAGGCTTGGCCAGGTTCGCGCAGGTGAACGTGCAGGTCGATAAATCCCGGGGCGACGATCAGACCACGCGCGTCAAACTTCTCATCCGCGCTGCCGCGAATCTTATTCGGCAGCGCGATTTCGGCGACGCGCCCGTCGCGCAAAAGAATATCCATCGGCCTATTGATCTTCGCCGCGGGGTCAATCAGGTGACCGCCCTTGATAAGCAGCGCTCGAGTTCTTGATTTATCGTTAGCCATTCTTCGCATCCGCGTTCATCGATCCCCGGTTAATGCGTGAATCCGAGGCTCACTTTGCCTTGCCTAATGCCCACGCCAGGATCGCCATACGCGTGGGGACTCCGTTATGAACCTCGTCAATGATCTTCGATTGCGGGCCGTCCGCCACCTCCTCCGTCAACTCTAGCCCGCGAATGATCGGTCCGGGATGCATGACGATCGCATTGCGTTTGGCCAGTTTCACCCGAGCCGCAGTCATCTGGTAGCGCGCAATATAGTCCTGCAAACGAATCTTCTGACCTGCAAGCCGCTCTTTCTGCAGGCGCAACAACATAATCACGTCCGCCCCGCGCAGCGCCTCTTCAAGATGCCGGGTCACGCGCAAGCCCGGCGCGAGCGTCGCGGCAACGTCCGGCACGAATTCGGGCGGCCCGCAAAGCGTGACCTTCGCGCCGAATCGAGTCAACAGATGGCAATTGGACCGGGTCACGCGACTGTGATAGATATCGCCAATAATCGCGACTTGCAGACCCTTTAGTGATTTCTTGTGTTTCAGAATCGTGAAGGCATCGAGTAGCGCCTGGGATGGGTGCTCGTGCATGCCATCGCCGGCGTTAATGACCGGAATGTCGAGGTGCTGCGCCATGAGGTGGGGCGCGCCCGCTGCCGGATGTCGAATAACGATCGCATCGGCGCCGATCGCCCGCAGAGTATAGCCAGTGTCGAGCAAAGACTCGCCTTTCTCGATGCTCGATCCTGATGATTGCACCAGGGTCGTAATAGCGCTTAGCGACTTGGCGGCGATTTCAAAGGAAGATCGCGTCCGCGTCGACGCTTCGTAAAACAATAAAACGACGCGCTTGTTGCGCAACAGCGGACGCGCCTTCAGAGGATTCATCCGGCGTGCCAGCTTCAGCAGGCTCAGGATTTCTTTATCCCCGAGGTGTTCGATGCTGAGCAACGATCCACGTGCCGGTTTGTTCATGGCGTGAGAAGGCAAACGGTGCATCATACGCGGCAACCGCGGCCTGCGGCAAGACCGGTTCTTTGGCAAGCTTACGACCGGTTCCGGCGCCCCAGGAAGGCGCCGGTTAACGCTCCTGCGATGCTCCCCGCCGCGATAGAAATCAGGACAAAACCCACCATGCCGAGGATCAGCTTCTGCGCATTTTCCGGTTTCACTAACAGGTCGAGAGTGGCTTGGACTTGGGGGTCATTGGAGCGAGACGCAACCTGCTGGAGCGCATCGATCATCTGCTGTCGAACCTGCCCACCGGCTTGCAGCACTGCCAGGAAAATAGCAAAAAAAATGGCGAATACCGCGGACGAAATAACGCTGGTGAGCGCCCCGAGTTGCGCACCGGAGCGGGCTCTAACCCTTGGATTGCGGCGGTGATAAAGAATGACGGCCAAAGATCCGGCGGCTGGCACCGCCAACAACGGAGGCACCAGGCGAAGAAACATCACTACGATCGAGATGAATGCTGCAATCGCGCAGGCCCGGAAACCTCCCCGCCACTCGATCCCGCCGGTGAGCGCGGAAGTATTCAAGGTCCCTGAGATGATTGGTGGGTCGAGAGAAAAAACCGGCAAGTCACTGGACGAGACATTCCCCGAGGCGGCTTGCGTCAAAGCCTCCGGCATAGCCACGCGAATCTGCGGCGCTCCGCACTGCGCGCAGAAGGGCTTACCATCTTCGACGAGGTGCCCGCATTTGTAGCAGGGATGGTCCATTAGCCTGGAGCTGGACTAGCTTTGAAAGTATCGCACGATGCGCAGCAGGTGCAAGGAAGCGGAAGGCGGTTTCCGCGACGGAGAGGCCTTTCTCGTTAAATGTCCCCCTGCTTACCGCGAGTGTGAACGTAAACCAGAGCAAACGTTGAGCCACTGCCAGCTTTCGGTTCAATGGCAACCACGTGCTGGTTATTTTCCGTACCAACCTTGAGCTCTGTGACGGGACCGGTGTTGTCCCCTTCGCACTTAACTTCTTTGGGACGCGCGTCCTTGGAATCTTCGTCGTCGTCTTTGATGTCGGAGTGAGTACCGCCGTGTTCTCGAGTGTGACACTCGATCACCTTGCCATATTTTTTTAATTTCTCACGATAAAAATCGATGACCTTGCCGGGCACGTCGTCGGAATCGTATTTCGCGATCACGAGCTTCACGCCAAAGGCATCGGTGAACAAGCTTAGATTCGCCGCGGTGCTGTTTTCTTCGTCGCGCCGCACGCGCGCTCCGGGGTAAAGCGGCAAGCCCGCCTTTCGCGCGTCCGCATCGTTGCCCACATGCAAGTCGCCAGCGGAGCTTTGAATGTCCAGATGCTTATCCTGCGCGCTGTCCTGTTTTTGCGGCTGCGCGGCGAAGCTGGAAATCGCCGCAGTCATGCCGAATACTGCGGCTACAATTCCGCGAAACACGAATGATCGGAACATAAATTCTCCATCTGGGCCCTTGAAAGGCGGCCCGCCCGTTAACAAATACACGCTCTAGATGTCCGCATCTTTACCGTGGGTGCGTACATAAACCAGCGAGAAGCTCGATCCCTTGCCTTCCGGCTCGACGGCTACAATGTGTTGATCGTACTTCTTCCCCACTTTCAGCTCGATGTCGTTTCCGCCGCTGCCTTCGCAAGTCAATTCGTTAGAGTCATTCTTCCCCATGTTGAAATTCCATTTTCCCCTGGAAGTATGGCACTCGAGAACGTCCCCATATTTTTTCAACTGGCCTCGGTAGAAAGACAGAACTTTGGCCGGAGCGTCGTCGGACTCGTATTCGAGGGCCACTACCTTGAGGCCGTATCCGAAACCGGAAATATTCACGTTTGCGCTTTTGTCACTGCCCTCGGAATCCTTTTCTTTCAAGCGAGCGCCGGGATAAACAGACAGTCCAACATCAGAGACGTCAGCCTGTTTGCTGACGTGGACGCCGCCGAGCAAGGTTTTGATATCCACCTGCTTGTCCTTACCGTTGCCTTCTTTCTTCACATTTACGCTGCACGCGGGCAGGAGTAGTACGGCCACGAAGCCGGCGCCTGCCGCGACCGCGGCCAATGTCGGGAGTCTAATCTTGCGCATGTTGAGTTCCTCCACTGGCAACTTGCACAGGGCGCTCGATGCCGGTCCCACGGGCGGCCACATTGGGGATGCTGACGGGGAGATGCCCGTGGATCATAATTTCGCCGAACAAGGCTTTAACCGCGGCGGTCTCCGACACGGTGGCATTGGAGAACGTACACATATAATTCCCGATCTTCGGGAAGTCCGCAGCCAGGTATGGATTCCCCATTGCAATCACTGCGGCCTTTTCTCCGGCATGGTTCAGCAGCTGCTGCAACAGCACGCCGGTCGCGTCAGCCATAGCGACGCTGTTGTCAATTTTGCCCCCCGTCGGCACCACGTAAACAGCGGCGATTACACTCTGAGCTTCATCCACTGCCTTCAGCACCTCATCGCTCATCCCCGCGGCTATGCGGGGGTCGACATAGATGATGTGGGCGTCCGGAATTCGCGCTCGAAATTCTCTGGCGAACGCGTGGCCGGAATCAGTGCGCACATCGTCGGAGAACAGCACTGCAACAACCCGGTTGCCTGTCGCCTCTTGTGTTGTATACGGAAGACCCCCCTTCGCGGTTCCCTTAGATTTGAGTGGCAGAACCCTGCCATTCTCGCGAACCAGAGTGACCGCATCGTCAGCCACTTGTTGTCCGAAAGCCAGATTCGATGGCTTGGCCACCACCTTGGCGATGGCACTCATATCCACCAAGCGGGCATCCTGCAGGCCCAAGGAGGCCTTGGTCTTCAGGATCTTAAGCACGGAGCGGTCGAGGCGTTCGCGGGAGATTTCGCCCGACTGCACAGCCTGAACCATCGCGTTGTACGACGCCGGAAAATCAGCGGGAATGAGCAACAAATCGTTCCCCGCTTTGAAGGCTTCCACGGCAGCGCGGCCTATGTTACTGGCAAAAAGGTGTGTCAGGGCTGCCATGTCTAGCGCATCGGTAACAACGATTCCTTTGAAGCCCAGTTGTTGTTCGAGCAAGTCCGAGACGATCACCGGAGAAATCGTTGCCACATGGTTAGGATCGGAATCGAGTGCCGGCACGGTTACGTGCGCTACCATCACGGAGTCGACGCCGGCCGCGATTGCCTGGCGAAAGGGTGGAAGTTCGATGGACTCCAGATGCGCACGGTCCACGTTCACGCTGGCAACGCCGAGATGGGAGTCGGTTGCAGTATCGCCGTGACCGGGAAAATGTTTCACCGTGGTCAGCATTCCACCTTCATGCGCCCCCTTGATATAGGCCGTGACCAGATCGCCGACTTGTTTGGGATCTTCGCCGAAGGAGCGCGTGTTGATGATGGGATTCGTGGGATTCGAGTTCACATCGGCGTCAGGAAAAAAATTCCAGTGAATGCCGATCGAGCGTGCTTCTTCGGCGCTGATGCGGCCGAAAGTCTCTGCGTCGTCTGCTTTGCCATTTCCGCCAAAAGCCATGGCATGGGGGAAGACGGTGGTTCCCATCAGGCGCATGGAGACGCCACGTTCGAAGTCTGCGGCGAATAAAAGCGGAAGTTTCGAATCTTTTTGCAGTCGGTTGAGCAGATCGGCAGCCTCGTAGGGTTCACTGCGTCGTAGGTATGGGCCGTCGACGTGCACCGTCATCGCGAAGGAACCGACGTGATACTTCTGCATATCTTCGACCAGCTGCAAATATTCCGGATTATCGACGTTGAGAAAGCTGGCGCGGCACCAGATCATGAACACCTGACCGACTTTCTCTTCTAGCGTCAGTTTGTGCAGGGTCTTCTCAGCCCACTTTTCGCCCGCGGGTGTCAAATGAATGGGCCCGGGGCGCTGATATTTTTCCTTAGCAGACGCGATGGTCGTGGTTAGGAGAAAAACGGAAAGCAGGGAACCGAGTTTTCGATACATGTTGAGAACGATAGCAGAAATGACCAGGTTATCCGCGTGAGCGTCACTCGAATGAGGTTTCTATACAAGCGACAGCTACGCGCTGAACCTGCATATCGTCGCCGAAGCCGTGCAGCCACTGCACATCCGGCTCGCGGCGAAACCATGTCATTTGTCGTTTGGCGTAATTGCGGTGAGCCTGCTGCGCGGCTTCGAGCGCCTGTTCCCGAGTCAGCTCTCCCCGAAGGAATTGCACTGCCTGCCTGTAGCCGAGGGAAGAAAACGCACTCGAGGCATCGCCGTACTTCTCAAGCAAATGATGCGTTTCGCTGATTAACCCGGCCTCGAACATCTCTCGAGCGCGGCGATTGATTCGTTCGTACAAGGCCAGACGATCAGGATCGAGACCAAGGCGCAGAATGCGGAAGCCGCTCAACGGGTCGCGCCCGCGTTGCCAGAGTTCCGTAATCTTCTGCCGTGATGCCAGGCACACTTCTATCGCCCGGACAACCTTGGGAATGTCGTTGGCATGAATCTTGCTCGCGGCGCCGCGATCGAGGCGACGCAGGATACGATGAAGATAGTTCGAGCCGCGGCTGTCGGCTCGTTCACGCAATCGCTCTCGCAAGTTTTCCGAGCGTTCCGGACCGGGAAAAAGTCCTTCGAGCAAGGCGCGAAGGTAGAGTCCAGTTCCGCCGACAACGAGTGGCAAACGACCGCGGGATTTGATCTCTCCAACCACTTGCCGCGCCTGGCGGGCATATTCGCCGGCTGTAATGTGCTCTGTCGGTGCAACGTAATCGAGCAGGTGATGCCGGACACAGGCACGCTCGGAGGCGGTGGGCTTGGCGGTTCCAATATCAAACTCGCGGTACATGGCGACCGAATCACAATTCACGATCTCGCCGTTGAAGCGCTCCGCAAGCGCCAGGGAAAGCGCCGTCTTCCCGCTAGCCGTTGGGCCGAGCACAACCAGGAGCAGCGGATCAAGCTGCGTCGAAGCCACCGTCAGCGCATGCTCCAGTGAATAGCGTGCCAGTAGCGAATCAGAGTGAGGACCAGCAGCAGAAACGCAATCAGCAGGAGGCCCGAGGTTTCCGTGGCATAGATCGCGCGCCGGCGGTGCTTGCGGCCGGAGTGGTTGTGGCTTTGTGTATGAACCACGACCGTATTGTACGCCGTCCCGAAACCGTGTGCTGCAGCTTGGTGCTACACTACGCGTCGTCGGTCGTTCGTCGCTGAACGTTTCCGTTTGTTTATGCCAGCTTCCCCAGGCAATCACTCCGGCAGAATCGTTGGCTTTGGAGTTTTCGAGCTTGACCTCGCTGCAGGCGAATTGCGCAAGAATGGCGCGAAACTGCGTCTGCAGGAACAGCCCTTTCGGGTGTTGGCTTTGCTGCTCGAGCGCACTGGCGAAGTCGTCACTCGTGAAGAGATGCGTCAGAAGGTTTGGCCCGCGGACACATTCGTGGATTTCGACCACAGCCTGAACACGGCTGTGAACAAGTTGCGGGAGACTCTAGGCGACTCGGCATCGAGTCCGCGCTACATCGAGACGCTGGCGCGTCGCGGATATAGGTTTATTGCGCCCGTGCAAACGGAAGCGCCCTCGAGGGGGCGCAGGGCGAGACTGACCTCGCGGTTCGCGCCGGAAGTTAGTTCCGCAGAAGATCAGGATTCGCCGCAATTGCATCCCTATCTGGAAGTGCCGATCCCGCATCGTGGACTGACGCGGGGATTGTTTGCTCTGACTCAAGCGATGTACTTAACCTTCTATCTGACGGCGCTTTTTCGTTTACATGCTGTGCAAGGAATCGCGGACTCTTTCTTGTCGGGATGGCGGGCAACTGCGCTGGTAGCCGCGGTGATGGTGACTGCGGGAGTCGGGATTCCGTTGCGCTGTTATTTGCTCTCTGCCGTGGGATTCGACTATCAGCGCCTGGGCGAGAAATTTCCGATGATGTTTCCTTTTATTCTGGCGTTGGATCAACTCTGGGCTGTCGCTCCATTTCTGCTGGTGCAGAAAATCGGTCTGGGAGCGGCTTTTGCCGCGAGTGCGGCGCTGCTCTATGTTCCGTTCTCGGAACGAACTCTAATTCGCATGGCCTACGTAGACACGAAAGCGGGCGGTAATCACGGATGAGCGATGAGAGCATCCGCCCGCAACTTGCCGACGCCTCCTTGGTTTATCTTGCCGGACGGGAACAAATCGAGGGAATCTTCACTTTGGATGGGCGCGATTGTTCCCTCTACCGGACGGGCCGCAAGAGATCCTTATCGTATTCTTCCGGAAATTTAGCGTCTTCCTGGGTACGCGAGAATTTCGCGTTTCAAAATATGATTGTTTGTCTCTTCGGCGCCTCCGGCGCAAACGGAAGGAAGGTTCTTATGGCGGTTCAGCGTATGTGCTTCATTACCCTTTTGGTCACTTCGCTTCTTCCTCAGGCCAGCGCACAAACACCGGCACCGGCAGCCTCCAAGCATGAACCGGCGTTGGATGTGACGTCGATGGATCGAAGCGTGGATCCATGTGTAGATTTTTTCCAATATTCCTGCGGCGGATGGATCAAGAACAATCCGATTCCTCCCGACCAATCTTCGTGGGATACGTACTCGAAGATGCAGGATGAGAACAGAAGCCGGCTGCGCGGAATTCTAGAGGGCGCGGCCCCGCCTGATGCCGCCCGCAATACCTCTGCGCAAAAGATCGGCGACTACTATGCATCGTGCACCGACGAAAAAACGATTGAGTCGAAAGCAGCGGAGCCACTCAAGCCGCAGTTGGACCGGATTTCGCGCTTGACGTCCAAGGCAGAAATTCCCGAGGTCGCTGCTGCCATGGTTGATGACAACGTATTGTTTGGTTTTGGGTCAACACAGGACTACAGAGACGCGAGTCAAGTAATTGCGGAAGCGGACCAGGGAGGACTCGGTTTGCCTGATCGCGATTACTACCTGAAGGACGATGCGAAGTCAGTCGAACTGCGTAAGGCCTATGTGGCGCACGTGCAGAAGATGTTCGAATTGCTGGGCGCCCAGCCGGAGGCGGCGGCTGGGGAGGCGCAGACGGTGATGCGCATTGAAACTGGGCTGTCCAAGGGATCGTTGACCCGAGTGGAACGGCGCGATCCCAAGAACCTGGACCACAAGATGACCAGCGCAGACTTCGAGAAAATCAGCCCCGACTTTCAATGGGAGGTCTACTTCAGGAAAGTGGGCCTGCCTTCTCTGAGCTCGCTGAATGTGACCTCTCCAGGTTTCTTCAAGGCGATGAACGAGGAACTGGGCAAGGAAAGCCTAGCGGATTGGAAAGTGTATTTGCGATGGCACCTGGTGCACGCGGATGCTCCGTTTCTCTCGTCAGTGTTTCTGAATGAAAACTTCGCGTTTTATGGAAAGACTCTTCGCGGCCAGCAGGAGTTGCAACCACGATGGAAACGCTGCACGGAAGGTGTCGACAACGATCTGGGTGAAGCGTTGGGTCAGGTGTACGTGGAAAAATACTTTGGTCCGGAGGCCAAGCAGCAGGCGTTGAAAATGGTGAAAGAAATCGATGCTGCCATGGCACAGGACATTACTTCGTTGCCGTGGATGTCGGCGGCCACGAAGCAGCAGGCGCTCGTAAAGTTGCATGGGATGGCGAACAAGATCGGCTATCCGGACAAATGGCGCGACTACAGCCAGCTGGAGATCGTCCGCGGGGACGAGTTGGGCAATGTGGAGCGGGCGCGGAAATTTGAATTCAACCGGCAACTAGCCAAGATCGGCAAGCCTGTGGATCGGGGCGAGTGGGAAATGACTCCACCGACGGTGAACGCATACTACAACCCCCAGATGAACGACATTAATTTCCCCGCGGGAGTGTTGCAGCCGCCAGCGTTCGATCCTACGTCGGATGCGGCTCCAAATTATGGCGATACCGGCGGCACGATTGGGCACGAACTCACCCATGGCTTCGACGACGAGGGTCGCCAGTTCGATGCTCGGGGCAACCTACGCGATTGGTGGACCGCGGAGGACGGCAAAGAGTTTGTGAAGAGAGCGAGTTGCATTTCAGATCAGTATTCGACTTACACGATCATCGATGACATCAAGATCAACGGGAAGCTGACGCTCGGCGAGGATGTTGCCGACCTCGGCGGTCTGATCCTGGCCTACATGGCGTGGAAGGAAGATACCAAGGGGCACAATCTAGACGCGATCGAAGGTTTCACGCCGGAGCAGAGATTTTTCGTAGGGTATGGTCAAAGCTGGTGCGGAGAGACCCGCGACGAGACCAAGCGATTGCGCGCCACAGTGGATCCACACTCTCCAGAGAAATATCGTACGAACGGCGTGGTCTCGAATATGCCGGAATTCCAAGAGGCGTTCCACTGCAAAGCCGGATCAGCGATGGTGAATCAGAACCGCTGCAGGGTGTGGTGAGGGAAACTGCCCCGGTCCGTTAGTCGCGCGTTTTTGAATTAGAGATCAACTATTGGAGTTCGTCTTTGGTTGGGTTGTAGTAGAAGCGGAAGCGGAGAGCGAGATACTCGCCGCCAAATTCACTGGGCAGCGCTGGAAACGGGTCCGATGCCGTGATGCCGGCCCAAGCGGCGCGATCAAGCGGAATGTCTCCGGAAGTGGCTACCAGCTTCATGCCCGCGACTTTGCCATCTTTCGTAATGGCGAACTCGATGATCAGGTTGCCATGTTTGAACTGCGCGGATTCTGGAATTGCGTTGTACCAATTCACACGTACGTCTCTTAAGATACGTTGCAGGTACGGGCCAAAATCGACGCCTTGCGTGTCGCTAAGAATTTCGAGGTTTCCAACCTGGCGGCCGTGTGCCCCTGTCCCTAGTCCGAAATCGCCGCCGTTACCCTGGCCCCCACTTCCCGGTCGCGCAGCCGCCCGTGCCGCCTCCTGAATAGCCGAGCCCGCGGACATGGAACCCGCGTATTTCTTGAACTCATTGTTGATGTTGGGAGTAGCCGGCGTTTGCAGTTGCGCGATCTGCGGATTGGGCGCCTGCTGCGGCTGAGGCGGGGTTTGGCTCGGCGAAAGTCCAGAGGAGGATTGCGCCGGCGGCTGTCCCATTTGACCCGCTCGCGAGCCCGGCGCTCCCCGAGGCGGGGTTGCTAAACTCTTGCGCAACTCCTTGACGTCCAGCTCAGGATGCCGCGTCATTGCGACTCTGTTTTTGTCAGAAGCAATATTGGTGTTCGGCTTATGCTGCAGCTTCTGCAAGTCCGGTGGAAGTTCAAGGAATGTAAGATCCTTGCCACTCGTCAGATTTTTCGACGCAACCGCGGTATGCCACGGAAGGTATTTTTCAAACATGTCGATCTTCGCCAGAAAAACGATGAGAATCAGGTGGACAATAATTGAAATCCAAGCAGCTTCCCGGCGACGCGAACGCGTGAGATCGTCCTGCAGTTGGATGAGCAGATGGGGTACACGGGCATCATCATCAAGGTTTTTATAGGCCGTTTCCCATTCCTGAGCGTCGTAGAGCCCGAGTTGTTCGGGCTGTGGCTTCTCGGGAGGTGCCACTGGATCCTGGAATGGAATTTGCGTAATCGGCATGAACTAAGTTTGTCCGTGCTAGGTCTGTCGGTTAGACACACATTCCCGCAGCTGCGTTGCATCCGGCCTTCCACCGACGACGCACAGCAACGGACGCTGCCTAAGCTATCTTATTTTCGCATCTTTCAGGGGATTCCGCTCACTGCAAAATGACGTTGGGGGTTACGTCTGTAAACATTTGTAAAACGT
>Ga0185299_10000580_pt1 | contig 93700 bp, 91 predicted proteins | sample PaiPotPPA55metaG_FD_128002 | JGI IMG/M metagenome (GOLD analysis project Ga0185299, IMG submission 128002) | Iron sulfur acid spring bacterial and archeal communities from Banff, Canada, to study Microbial Dark Matter (Phase II) - Paint Pots PPA... ...
AACCGACTTGCCGACGCCCCGGAATGACAGCGTAGTTTGTGACGCAGTACCATTATGCATCCGACGTGAAGGATTGAGTCACGCCACCATGCGCCAGAGCTGGGTCGGCTCCTGGAACCGGCCATAGACCTCGACCAGCGATTTGGTCATCTCGCCCACGCTGGCGTAGGACTTGACCGCCTGCATCAGCGCCGGCATGACGTTCCTGCCGGCGGCGGCATCGGCGCGCAACGCACTCAGTGCCCGTTCGACGCCATTGTTGTCGCGCTCGGCCCTCACGCGGCGCAGGTTTTCGATCTGCTCCATTGCGCCCAGCTCGTCATAAGGGTGCATCTCCACATTGGGATTTTCTTCCTCGCTCTCGGTGTAGCAATTCACGCCCACCTTGCGCAGCGCGCCGGTCTCCAGCGCGCGCTGCCGCTGATAGGCATATTCCGAGACGCGCTTCTGAATGATCCCGTCGGCGACCGCCTTGACGATTCCCCCGCGGGCATCGACCCATTGCATCGCCTCGACGATCTTTTGCTCCATCTGGTTGGTGAGCGTCTCGACGTAATAGGACCCGCCGAGCGGATCGACCGTATCGGTCAGTCCCATCTCCTCGATCAGGAGCTGCATGGTGCGCAGCGAGATGCGCTGCGCCTTCGGCGTGGGAATGGTATAAGCCTCGTCGTAGCAGCACAGGGCCATGGTTTGCGCGCCGCCGAGCGCGGCAATCAGCGCGTAATAGGCCCCGCGCATGATGTTGTTCTCCGGCTGCTCGATGGTCAGCCCGAAGCCGCCGCCGCCCGCGATCATGCGCATCCAGCCGGAAGAGGGTTGCTTCGCGCGGTATTGCTCCAGGATGATCTTGGCCCAGAGCCGCCGTCCGGCCCGGAACTTCGCCACCTGCTCGAACAAGCTGCCGAAGACATTGAAGTTGAACGACAGCCGCCCGGCAAAGTCATCGATGTCGAGCCCCCGCGCAAGCGCCGCATCGGCATAGGCCTTGGCGATACAGAAGGCGTACGCCATCTCCTCGGCCGGCGTCGCGCCGGACTCGCGGATGTGATAGCCGCAGACGCTCACCGGGCTGTATTTGGGCGCAACCTTGGCGCAGTACTCGATGGTGTCGGCGACGAGCTTCACCGAGGGATCGACCGGGAACACCCAGGTGCCGCGGCCGATGAACTCCTTGAGGATGTCGTTCTGCGCCGTGCCGCGCAGCCGGGCGAGGTCGTAGCCGCGCTTTTCCGCCATGGCGAGATACATCGCGATCAGGATCGCGGCAGCTCCGTTGATGGTGAGCGAGACGGTGATGGCGTCGAGATCGATGCCGTCAAATGCGATCTCGAAATCCTTCAAGGTGTCGACCGCCATGCCCACGCGTCCCACCTCGCCCATGGCTTCGGGCGCATCGGAATCATAGCCGCACTGGGTAGCGAGATCGAAGGCGACATTGAGCCCGGTCTGGCCGTTGGCGATGAGATACTTGAAACGCTCGTTGGTGTCGGCCGCATTGGCGAAGCCGGTGTACTGGCGCATGGTCCAGGGCCGGTGCCGGTACATCAGAGCGTGGATGCCGCGGGTGAACGGCGGCTCGCCCGGAGCGCTTGCATCGAGCCCGCCGCTCGCGGGCACATCCTGCGCGGTGTAGAGCGGCTTGATCTCGATCCCGCTTTCGTTGACGACGCGGGACACGCTCTCTGCGGTCGCGCGCGGTTTGCCTTGACGCGCCCCGATTTCGCTTTGCGCGGTGGGAGCGATGGTCATTTCACGTTCTCCCGAATGAATGTGACGATCTCCTCGGTGCGGCTTCCCGTGGGAAATACGCCGCGGTATCCTAGTTGGCGCAGCACCATGCGATCGGTTTCCGGAATGTTGCCGCCGACGATCCACAGCTTGTCGTGCAGGCCGTGGTCGAGCAAGAGGTCGCGGACCCGGCGGCAGAGCGGCAGATGCGTGCCGGAAAGGATGGATAAACCAACCACGTCTGCATTCGTCGCCTTCGCGGCCTTGGCGATCGCCTCAGGGGTTTGCCGCAGCCCGGTATAGGTGACCTCGAAGCCCGCATCGAGCAGGGCCTGCACCACCACCTTGGCACCGACATCGTGTCCGTCCAGTCCGGGCTTCGCCAGCAGCACCTTGACCTTGCGATCGGTCACTCCGCGAGCTCCTTGGCGATGATCAGCTTGAGGATCTCGCTGGTGCCGCCTCCGATCAGAGTGAAGCGGATGTCGCGCAGATGCCGCTGGACCGCATATTCCATGCTGTAGCCGTAGGAGGCCATGATGCGGGCGGCCTTGTCGCAGATCTGCGCCGCAGCTTCCGAGGCGAACAGCTTGGCCATGGCGGCCTCCTTGTGATGCGGCTTGTCGTTGTCCTTCAGCCAGGCAGCGTAATGCACCAGGCGGCGTGCCGCTTCCAGCTCGGTCCCCATCTCGGCGAGCTTGAGCTGGATCGCCTGATAGCGGTTGATCGGCTTGCCGAATTGCTGCCGCTCGCCGGCGTAGCGGATGGCCTCCTCCAGCGCTCCGCGCGCCCCTCCGAGCGCCAGCGCCCCGGTGACGATGCGGATCTCGGCAAGAAGCTTGCGCAGATGGGTCTCGCCGTCCCCTTCCTCACGGCTCAGGCGATGGCTGCTCGGCACGAAGCAATCATCGAGCGCAAGCTCGGAGGTGGGCAGCGCCCACACGCCCATCTTTGCAATCGCCTTGCCCACGTGCAGGCCGGGAAAATCTTTCTCCAGAAGAAAGATCGTCAGCTTGCGTTCATTGCCCGCGCGGGCAAACACCGTGAAGAAGTCGGCCACCGGCGCAGAAGTCACCCACATCTTCTGCCCTTTGAGGCGATAGCCGCCTTCGGTCTTCACCGCGGCCGTCGCGATGCTGCCGAGATCGCTGCCCGCGTTCGGCTCGGTCATGCAGATCGCCCCGATCTTCTCCCCGCGCAGGGCCGGAACGAGCAGGCGGTTGCGGATGTCGTCGTTGCCGAGCAGCTCCAGAAACTTGGTGCCCATGAGCGACTGCATGGTCACGCACCCCGCAAGCGACATGGAGCCGCGCGCGATCTCCTCCAGCGCGAGGCAGAGCGTCACCAGGTCGGTGTCGAGCCCGCCGACCTCGGCAGGATAGCGCATGGCGAAGAACCCAAGCGCGCCGAGCTCCTTGAACAGCGCATGCGGGAAGGCATGCGCTTCGTCCATTGCGGCGGCTTGCGGCACGATCTTGTCATCGCAGAACCGCGCGAACGTGTCCTGAATCTGCCGCTGCTCGTCGGTGAGGTCGAAATTCATATCAGTTTGTTTCGGGGCACATTATATAAATTCGGAAATCAAAATCGAGGGTTCCTCAGCAAGTTCCCGTCGTTGACTGCTTGCCGAGTCACGCACATAAAAAGTAAGAATCCGATGATGGAAGAGAATTTGGGGCGGGTCGTCACGGAGTGACGATATGAGTGATGGCAACGACGTGCTAACGTAAAAAATAAATAGAGGCCGCCTCCGGCATGAAGGCGACCTACGTACGGGGAACCGTTCCTGGTCTTTTATTCCAGCGCTCAAGTCTTCCGGTGCTTTGATAGCTCCTTGGTATTTTTCCAAGCTTCGGTCAACATCGCATACAATTGATCTTTGGTCGGATTGTTATAACCAAAAGGTCGAGATTGCCGGCGAGCCACCTTATGTTTCTGACCTGCTTCTTTTTGCTCGAATTTGCCTTTTGTCATGCCCGTAATATGGCAACAAAAAGACAGAAATGCAAGGGGGTAAAAAATCCTGGTTGTCTATCTCAAACGAGATTTACTTCGCTTGCAGCATCACATCGACGGCTAAACACCCCGCGAACCGCATCCCGTCCCACGAAGTCGTGTTCGAGCCAATGAATATCTGTCTGCTTGCGGAGAGATCCAAAGCACTTGGGTGACGCTCTCGACAGTCACCGTGACGGCGAACATCGTGGTGCCCCGGCTGCTTGGCTGGTCAGTCACCCATAGCCGGAATGGATCGCCATTCTTTATCGCTGGCGGCATATCGCGAAGCATCTCGGCGCACGTCCGAATGGCTTCCTCGCGAGCGGCGTTCAGGTCGGGAAGCTCCAGACCTTGTTCATCATCAACCACCGCCTCGCCGTCCTGCATGTGGAAGAAGTATCGTGTCATTGGTTGCCCCGTCTTCACTGCCCTACTCAGGGCATTCATGCAGGACAACCTCGGGTCGAGCTAACCCGTTCCTGTGTCCGGTAGACGACACAGCCGGGTTGAAACCGGTCGCTTCCGGCTGCGCCTCAAGGGGCCGCGGAGGGAGAACGGGCCAAATTGTCGGCCAGCGGAACAGGCCCTCACCCTCATTGGTTGAGCAGGTGAATATAACAGCTAGCCCTAAGACGCGAAGGATGCCTTTATGCCACTGCGTCTTTGACAGCCTTCACTGGGCGAGCCCTGATAACCTTCCTAGCTGGCCTGGCCTTGAATATTGTTGGCTCTTTTGTAAACGGATTGATGCCGTTCCGCGCCTTTGTGGCGGGCTTCTTGATGACAACAAATTTCGCAAATCCGGGCACAAAGAAGGCTCCCGTTTTTTTGAGCTCTTTGTAGCCTACATTGGCGAGCGACTCGATGACGCCCTTGATATCCTTACGGGAAAGCCCGTTGGAATGCTGATCAGCTATTTTTTGAATAAGTTCGGACTTCGACATCAATTTGGCCATGTGCTCCTCCCGGTCCGCGAATCGCTGGCGCGAATGTTACGGCGAACGATTGAGCTTTGAAAGAGAAATATCGACGAAATTCTGCCAAGTCGGTCGCGGCAATGCCGAAAGAGGTTGGCAGGATCGGGCGATCCCGTGGGCGTCATCCCTAGCGCCGTTCTCCTCGTTCGGGTGGGCCTCCCCGCTGCCAACTCCGCCGCCATCACCTTTCCCGAAGGGCTGCCCCCGCCCGCTGCTCCAATTCCCGTTCATGGTGCCGAAAGAATAAAATGCCCGCGAGGACCAAACCAATTGCAGCGACGAGCAGCAGTAAGCCGACGGGTCCGCCCACACGTTTGATTTCCTCCCCGAACAGGTAGGCGACCCCTCCAAATAGCGAAGCCCAGCAAATCCCGCCTATGGCATTCATCAAGAGAAAGTAACGCCATCTCATTCGGTTTATGCCAGCAAGCAGAGGCACAAACGCCCGCAACACCGAGATCAGCCTTGCGATTAAAACAATTTTCCCACCATGCCGTAGAAACAGATATTGTCCTATCTTCAGCCGAGACTCGGTCAGCCGCACATATCTGCCGTATCGCACGACCAAGCGAAGACCAATCGACCGACCGATGAAGTAGCCGATGTTGTCCCCGGTTATCGCTCCCGCCGCTGCGACGAGCACCACTGAAGCGATGCTGATTCGGTTGGTTGAACCAGCGTAGACTGCGGCAGCGACCAAGGCTGTTTCTCCGGGCACCGGAATGCCCATGCCTTCCAGCATGACCACCGGGAAAAGAACCCAAAGGCCATACACCTGGATCAGGCTTTGAATGGTGGTCGGTGAGAGAGCGTCCACAATGGGACGCTACAACATTCGTTGGGCTTCGTGCAGTAGTCGCGTTCACAACGGCAGCATTTGCTGGCCTTGGCTCGAATGGTGGTCCAAGAACGTTGCTGCCTCAGTTTTGAAATGTCGGCATTTGCTGATTATCGCTGCCAAGTAGATGTTCAGCATTTCGAGCGGGATCGCTTTCTCGAAATCATTTTGCTCAAGCAACGCAGCCTGCAACCGAAGCAACTTTCTGAAATACGCCATTTGGGCAATGCGCGGTAACTGAGCGAAACGGTCGGGGCTGCCATGCTGCGCGATGAAGCCCTTCCAAAAGATTGCGAGCGTCAACTGAAACGGGAGTTGCTCGGCAGCACTGGCATTTTCGATTGCCGCCCGCCGCTTGCGGAACGTCGCGACCACCCATCGGTCATCCGCGTCGTTGCTTCCAGCTTGAGCAGGCCGTCGAAACATCGCGAATGCCCCCCGCACCGCGTGTGCTGTGGGGAAGTATCGTTATGCTCTGCGGCAACAAAATGGCTTCGGAACCCTTGCCCACAACCTGCCTTCATTCTTCCTCTTATAAGCGGAACGGGCTGTAAAAACAGCGGCTTTACTCGCGAGCTCGGCGGCTGCGCCGACCTTTCGGGGTCCGATGGACTTGGAGAAAGTAGACCTCCCAATCATCCGGATTATGCCCGGCGTTGAGGTCAATCTCTCCATCCCTGATCGCCTGATCGCGGGACCGCTTCCATTCGGCATCATGCGCGGCGCTCGCCTCCAGCACCTGAATCTCCGCTTTGCCGTCCCACAGCGGTTTTCCGTCCAGATCGGTAAGCGTGCGCAGGTCGGATTGCATCGAGCTCGAATGCGCGATCGCGCGCGCCCCCTCGTCATCCCCGGCGCGAAATGCCAGCACTGCTTTCCCGCCAATGCTGAGCACGTATGTTTGCATCGTAGTCTCCCATCTGCGCCGTGGCAGCTTGCATGACGATGTTGACCACATTACCCCATGCCGCGGGGCAAGGCACAAGCCGCCCGAGGCTCGCATTGCAAATCTGACGAGCATGGAGGAGGGACACTCGAACCCGGGTGCTGGGTGGCCAAGCCCACCTGAGGGTTGGAAGACGTAATGAGCCTAGGTGCAGACTTTCCCCGGCCCGACCAAAGCTGCCGCCTTCCTGACGGCCGACTGGCACGGGCGGCAATTGCACAATGGCACGACGTGCGGCTCCCTTCGAGCCACGGAATCCTGATTGCCCTCGACATGGAATCCCTCGACCACATGCGCAAGGTGGTTGAGCAAACGACCAGTGTCGCAGGCGTCATCGGCTACAAGGTGGGGCTGACCGCGACGTTGCGGCTAGGTCTCGGCAGTGCGGTGCGCCGTCTGCGCGAATTCACCGACCTGCCGCTGATCTACGACCATCAGAAGGCCGGGCCCGATGTGCCCGACATGGCGCCGAAATTCTCCGCCACCTGCAAGGAGGCCGGCGTCGACGGGTTGATCCTTTTTCCCATCGCCGGTCCGCGCGCGGTTGTGGCGTTCGCCGGGAGCGCCTACCGCAACCGGCTCCTCCCTATCGTCGGCGGCGATCTTCCATTCCCGGACTACAACGCCAGCGGCGGCGGCTACGTGATCGACGATGCGCTCGACAGGATCTTCCGCAAAGCCGTCGAGATCGGGGTCGATCATTTCGTGATCCCGGGAAACACTCCGGACAAGGTGCGGCATCATGCGCGCTGGCTGGTAGAGAAGATCGAGCGGCCGTGCCTGTTCATTCCCGGCATCGGGGCGCTCGGCGGCTCCATTGCCGATGCCTTCACCGCCGCGCCGGGCTGCAACGCCTATGCGGTGGTGGGCCGCGCCGTCTACGATGCGAGCGATCCGGGCGAGGCGGCACGGCGCCTTGCTGCTGAGGCGCTGGGCTTCTGCTGAGCGCGCAGCAGGCGACGCGAGAGTGTGCAAGCGGTGAATGCGATCGAGACCAGGCTGCTGATCGACGGGCAGTTTGTCCCCAGCGCTGCGGGCAAGACCTTCACGGTGACGAGCCCGCTCACGGGCGAAGTCTACGCAGAGGTCGCGCGTGCGGGACCCGAGGACCTCGATCGTGCGGCAACAGCTGCTCGGCGGGCGTTCGACAAGGATGCCTGGCCGCGGTTGCCGCCGGCCGAGCGCGGCCGCCTGCTCCGCGTCGTTGCCGACGGCATCCGTAGCGAGCTCCATCTCATCGCCGAGGTCGAGACCCGCAGCGGCGGCAAGACGATTGCCGATTCGCAAAACGAGGTCACCGCCGCGGCGCGTGTGTTTGATTACTACGCCGGCGCCATGGACAAGTATTTCGGCGAGACCATTCCGCTGGGCGAGGGCCTGCTCGATTTCACCCTGCGCGAACCGGTCGGGGTCGTCGCGCAGATAGTGCCCTGGAACTTTCCTTTCCTGGCCGCGGCATGGAAGGTGGCCCCGGCGTTGGCAACCGGCTGCACGGTGATACTCAAGCCCGCGAGCCATACCCCGCTCACGGCCTTGCTGCTCGGCCGCATCGCCCTCGATGCCGGCGTGCCTGCGGGCGTCCTCAATGTACTGCCCGGACCGGGCGCAGCCCTGGGCGAGCACATCGCCACCCATCCTCTGATCGACAAGATCGCGTTCACCGGCGAGACGCGCACCGGCGCCAGCCTAGTCAAGCTCTCCGCCGACGGGATCAAGCGCGTTTCCCTCGAGCTCGGCGGCAAGAGCCCGAACATCGTGTTCGCTGATGCGGATATCGCCAAGGCTGCAGCAGCGGCAGTCAGAGGCGGCTTCGGCAATGCGGGGCAGAGCTGCTCGGCACGCACCCGCCTCCTGGTCGAGCGGAAAATCCACGACGAGCTTGTCGCGGCGTTCGTCGCCGCGACCGAGAGATACCAGGTCGGCGATCCCCTCGACCCGAAGACCGAGATGGGGCCGCTGGTGGGCAACGCGCATTGGCAAAACGTCAAAGCCCTGGTCGATGCGGGAGTGGCCGAAGGCGCGCGCATTCTCCGCGGCGGTGCCCGTCCGGCGCGATGGCCGGAAGGCTGCTATTTTGCGCCGACGATCATGACCCAGGTCGACAACCGCATGCGCATTGCGCGCGATGAGATTTTCGGCCCGGTCGTGGTCGTCATTCCCTTCGAGAACGAGGAGCATGCGATCGCGCTGGCGAACGACAGCGACTACGGGCTCAATAGCTCGGTGTGGACGCGCGACGTCGGCCGTGCGCTGCGGGTCGCGCGCGCGTTGCGCGCTGGAATGGTAAGCATCAACTCCCATGGCAGCGCGAGCCGCTACGGCACCTACGCTCCATTCGGCGGCTACAAGAAATCAGGGCTCGGGCGCGAGCTCGGCATGCATGCGCTCGGGCTTTATACCGAGGTCAAGAACGTGTTTGTGGAGCTTGGGAGTTGACAGCCGACGGCGGGACAACAGCGATCGTCGGCGCACGCGTGATCGACGGTCTCGGCCGCGACCCCATCGAGAAGGGCACGATCGTGATCGAGCGCGACCGCATCGCTGCAGTCGGCAAGGACAGCGCCGTCCAAATCCCGCGCGGTGCCAAGATGCTCGATGCCGCCGGACGCACGGTGCTTCCGGGCATCATCGATTGCCACGTGCATTCGACCTACCGGGCTCGCGACATCCGCGCGCATCTGACCAACACGCCGACCTACAACGTGCTGCGCTCGACCCACATCCTGGAGCAGACGCTGGCCTGTGGCGTGACTACCGCTCGCGACATGGGCGGGGCGGATGCCGGGTTTCGCGAGGCCATTGCGGAGGGATTCATCAAAGGGCCGCGGCTGCTGATCTCGATCGTCATGATCTCGCAGACCGGCGGCCACGGGGATAGCTGGGTGCCGGCCGGCATCCGCCTGCAGAAGCGTGCCTGGCTCCCCAGCGGCATCGTCGACGGCCCGCAGGAAATGCGCAAGCTCGTGCGCACGCTGCTGATGGCAGGCGCGGATTTCATCAAGATCTGCACGACCGGCGGCATTACCTCGCTCACCGACAGCTGGGACGAGCCGCAACTCACCGCTGACGAGATCCGCACCGCCGTTGCCGAAGCCCGCGCCAAACGCCGGGGTGTCGCTGTGCACGCGGAAGGCCTTGCCGGGATCCGCAATGCGCTGACCGCGGATATCCACTCGCTGGAGCACGGCTGGTTCCTCGACGAGCAGTGCGTCGCACACATGATCAAGCACGGCACCTGGTGGGTGCCGACGATCGCGCTGGTGCCTTTGTCGGTCGAACGTCGCAAGGTCGACCCGGCCTGGAGCAGCCAGCAGCTTGCCAAGGAGGACGACAAGGACGCCGCCATCTACGCGGCGATGCAGAAACAGATCCCGCTGTGGAAAGACGCGGTGCGCCGCGGCATCAAGGTAGCGATGGGCACCGACCAATCGCACCGCCTGCTCGTCGGCGAGAACCTGGTCGAGCTGGAGTTCATGGTGAAATGGCTTGGCATGGCCGAGATGGATGCCCTTGTCGCCGCAACCAGCCGCGCCGCCGAATGCATCGAGCGACCCGAGCTTGGCGCGCTCGCCCCCGGCAAGCGAGCGGACCTGCTCGCGGTTGACGGCGACCCGCTCGCGGACATTGCCGTATTGCAGGACCGCAACCGCCTGCACCTGATCGTCAAGGATGGCTCGGCCTACAAGAATTTGATTAATTGAGCGATGCCGCTGCCGTAGCAGGGGGCACGACCTGAAGGAGCACGCGCATGCAACTCAATCGCTTCATGATCCGACCCTATGTCGAGCAGGCGCTGCGCGACGAGATCGGTCCGGGTGATACGACCGGCGGATTCCTGGTCGGCGACGACCCGGTCCAGACCGGGCAGATCTACGCCAAGGGCACCGGCATCGTCTGCGGCCTGCTGCTCGCGGATGAGACCATTCGCACCGTCGATCCGGATGCGCGCATCGAGCAGACGTTACAGGACGGCCAGGACATGGGACCGGGCACGATCCTGCTGAAGATCCAGGCCAAGGCATCGACCTTCTTCATGATCGAGCGCTGCGCGCTGGACTGGATCCAGCAGATGTCCGGCATCGCCACCAAGACCCGGCGTTACGTCAACCTGGTGAAGCACACCAAGGTGCGTATCACCGACACCCGCAAGGGCTGGCCCGGCCTGCGCATGCTGCAGAAATATGCCGTGCGCTGCGGCGGCGCCCATAACCACATCTTCAACCTGAGCAATTGCGTTCTGGTGAAGGACAATCACATCAAGATCGCCGGCGGCATTCGCACCGCTGTCGAGATCCTGCGCTCGCGCGCGCAACATACCTTCAAGCTCGAGGTCGAATGTGAGACCTTGCAGATGGTGCAGGAAGCGCTCGACTGCGGCGTCGAGGTGATCATGTTCGACAACATGGACCTCGACGAGATCAAGGCCGGGCTCAAGCTGGTAAACGGCCGCGCCATCACCGAAGCCTCGGGCGGCATCAACGAAAGGACGATCGTCCCTATCGCGGAAACCGGGGTCGACGTAATATCCGTCGGCGATCTTACCCACAGCGTGACCTCGATCGACATCAGCCTCGACGTGCGCGACATCAAGCCGAGCGCGATACGCACCATCGAGCGGCTGCGGACGGCTGCGGGCGCCTGATGTTCCCCAAACCCACGCTCGACCGCGCGGCACAGGCGCTGCAGCTTGCTTCCACGCAGGGGGTGCGCATTGCGACCGCGGAGACATGCACGGCCGGCCTGGTGTCGAGCTGCCTGACCTCGGTGCCGGGCGCATCCAAGACATTCGAGCGCGGCTTCGTGCTCTACCACGATTCCGCCAAGGCCACGGGGCTCGGTGTGCCCGAAGCGGTCTCGCGCCAGCACGGTGCGGTAAGCGCCGAGGTCACCAAGGGTCTCGCGGAAGGCGCGCTCGGCCATTCAACTGCGGGCGTGGCAGTTGCGGTGACGGGGTACGCCGGACCCGGAGGCGGCAACGAAAAGAACCCCGTGGGCACCGTCTACGTCGCCGCGGCCTGCAAGGGCGCCGATACCCTGGTCGAACGCCACGTGTTCTCCGGCGACCGCGATGCCGTTCGCATCCAGGCGGTCGATGCCGCGCTCGCGCTGCTGGTCCGGCAGCTGTCGCGGTGAGTTATCTGAGGCGCACTTCGTCGATCACCTCGCCGCGCTCGATCACATAGGCGCGCGGGGTGAGCATAGCGGCTCGCTTGAGATCGGATTCGGCGACGAGCACTGTGACGCCCTCTGCCCTCTGCTTGAACTCGCCGATCGTTTGCGCCAGTCGCCGCGACAGTGCAGTCGAGACTCCCTCGAAGGGTTCATCGAGAAGCAGCAGCTTGCGGCCGTTCACAAAAGCGCGGGCCAGCGCCACCAACTTTTGCTGGCCGCCGCTCAGGGTACTCGCCTTGCGCGCAGACCATTCCCTGAGCTCCGGGATCAAATCGAAGATCCCGCCCAAGCGCGCGTCAAAGTCTGCAATGCCGCTCGCCTGGGCGGGAATCAGCAGATTGTTGTAGACCGAGAGCGCCGGCACGAGGCGGCGATCCTCAGGCAGATATCCAATGCCGAGCCTGGCCCGCGTGTAGGACGGCATTGCGTCAAGCAGGCTGCCGTCAAGCGCGATGCGGCCCGCGCTCGGGTGGACCAACCCCATGATGCTGCGCAGCGTCGTGGTCTTGCCGGCGCCATTGCGACCGACAAGCCCGACGATGTCGCCTTTCTCGACTGTCAGGCTCAGCCCGCGCAGGATGGTCACCCCGCTGATCGCGACTGCGATGTCCTCGACCCGGAGCACGTCAGCTTTCACCGAGAACGGCGCGGCGAACCTCTGCTATTGCCAGCACGCCGGCGACGGGGCCGTCGGCGATGATTCTTCCCGCGTCGAATGCCACTGCGCGCTCTGCGTAGCGTTCGATGATCTCCATGTCATGCTCGACGAAAATCGTTGTGACCCGGCGTTCCCTAAGCGTAGGCATCAACATGTCCATGACGGAGAACTTGTCGCGAGCGCTCACACCGCTCGTGGGTTCATCCATCAGCAGGACCTTCGGCTCGAGGATGACCGACAGCACCACATCGAGCACCTTGCGCGCGCCTTCAGGCAGGCTCCGCACCTCCGCGGTGCCGCGCTCGGAGAGCCCGAAACGCGCGGCGAGGTCTTGCGCCCTGACCAGGGCGTCGCGGCGGTGCATGGGCGTCCAGAAATCGGCGGTTCGGCCGGAATGAGCGGCAATCGCGATGAGCAAGTTGTCGAGCACGGTGAGCCCGGTATAGAGCTGGGGGACCTGAAAGGAACGCGCAACGCCGAGCGTGGTTACCCGTCGAGGACCGAGGCCCGTGATATCGCTGCCGCGAAACAGGATGCGGCCGGATGTAGGCTGTAGATAGCCGGTTATCAGGTTCAAGAGCGTGGTCTTGCCGGAGCCGTTGGTACCGATGATGCCCACGGTTTCGCCCTCGCCAACGGACAGGCTGACATCGTCCACTGCACGCAGCATGTCGAACGCGCGGGATACGTTATCGACCTCGATCATTGGGGTCGTCATCGTGGTTCGGCACGCCATCGGGTGAGCAGGCCCCATAATCCCTGCGGCTGGAAATAGATCACCAGCAGGAGGAAAACTCCGAGGGTCAGCTGCCAGGTGCCGGGAGAGAACTTGACCGCATAGTTCTTGACGAGCTCGAACACGACCGAGCCGATCCAGGGCGCGAACACGCTCCCGGTCCCGCCCAGTACTGCGACAAACACGAAATCGCCGGACGCGACCCAGTATGCGAGCTCCGGGGAGACCTGGCCGACGAGAAAGGCGACCAATGCTCCGCCGACCCCGCTGATGGCCCCGGAGATGATGTAGGACGCGAGGATGGCATGGCTCGCTGAGGCACCGAGATACTCAATGCGGATCTCGTTGTAGCGCACCGCCTGCATGAGATACCCAAGCGGCGAAGCGAGAAACCGCGCGCCGATATACGCAGCCGCCGCGGTAAGCACGAGGACGAGGTAGTACTTGACCAGGCCGGAATGCACCGGCGCAACGCCGGCCAGGGAAAAACCGCGCACGCTGAGCCCGTCCGTTCCGCCGGAGAGGTCGTAGAACTTGATCAGCACCGTGTAGACGATCATCGAGAAGGCAAGGCTCAGCATCGCGAAGTAAATTCCGCGAAAGCGCGTGAGCAAAAATCCAAGCACGGCTGCAAGCAGGCCGGATATGACGATCGCCAGGGGAACCGCGATCAGCGCCTCGCCGATGCCGAATCTGTTGGCAAGAAAGCCGACGGTGTAGGCGCCGACCGCGTAATAAAGGGCATGGCCAAAGGAAATAAGACCGCCGCGCAGGAGCAGCACCACACCGAGGACCACGGCGCCCTTGGCCAATGCCAGCGCAAGGAGAAAGACGATCCAATCCGAGAGGAACACCGGCAGCAGAGCAAGCACCGCGAACGTCGCCATGACCGCGACTGGAACGCTTACCTGCGTCGCGGTATTGCTCATATTTTCCGCAGCTCGATCGCGCCGAGCAGGCCCTGCGGCCGCCACAGCAGAACCGCAACCATCAGCGCGTAGATCACGAACAGCTCCAGCTCCGGAAAGAGCTGAACGGCGGCGGCGCGCGCAAGACCCACGATCAGGCAGCCGAGTGCTGCGCCGCCAACGCTGCCCAGCCCGCCAATGCCGACAACCGCGAATGCAAGCACGATGACGGACACCCCCATGCCCGGCTCGACCGACGTGAGCGGCGCGGTGAACGCGCCTCCGAGCGCCGCGAGGAAGGTGCCGAGCGCGAAAGCGATGAGATCAATGCGCGGAACGTTGATGCCGAGCGCGCCCGCCATCTCCCGATCGCTGATGACGCAGGTGACCTGCCGGCCGAATGAGGTGTGATGGATGACGAACCACAGCAAAAGGCCCGCCAGGATCGCAACGATGGTCAGCACAAAGGGATAGCCGGCAAACGCGATTCCGGCCACGCGCACCCGCCCGAACATGCGGTAGGGCCCCTCCACCATATACGGCTCGATTCCCCAGATGAGCCGCATGACATCCTCGAGGATGAGGAAAAGCGCAAACGTCGTCAGCAGGCCGACGACCTCATCCTGCTGGTAGACGCGCCGCAACAACAGGCGCTCGATCAGCGGGCCGAGCGTCAATCCGACAATGATCGCGCCGAGCAACAGTAATAGCAGGGTTGTCCAGCTCTGCTGATTCTGTCCGGCAAACCGCAGCACGAGGGTCGCACCGAGATAAGCGCCGATGGCATAGAGACTCCCGTGCGCGACATTGAGGATTCGCAACACCCCGAAGATGAAGGTGATACCGGCCGAGACCAGGAACAGCCAAGACGCGTACGTGATTCCGTCGATCAGGATGATCGGCACGATGTTCATGATAACAGCATCCCAAGCGCCGCTTTAGGTGGACGGTCGCTTAGTTAGAAGTCGAGCTTGGGACTATTTGCCGGCCGGCCAGCTTTCGATCCACTCGATGGTTTGCTTGCCCTCCGGCGTGACGACGTCGGCGGGAGGAAAAACGCGGAAGTCAGCAAGGACCGGATAACCAAACTCGGGACTGGTCTGACCGGACGTGAGCCCCCACATCGCCTCGTTCACCGCCTCGTGGTCCTTGCGCACGAGAGCGCGGCCGCGCGGTGTATCGAACGCGAGGCCTTCAAAGGCCGCGCCGATCTCCTCATTGCTGGGCCAGCCACCGTTCTTGGCCGCAACCGCCTTATCAATCGCAGCCTTGAGCCCATAGAAAGCCTGCGCCATGAAATATCCGGTGTAATCGGGAAAACTGTTGAACCTCTCCTTGTAGCTCTTCATGTAATCCCGGTTCGCCGCGTAGGTCTGGGGATCCGGATGCTGGAGATGATAGCCGCGTCCGGAAAATGCCGCCCCCTTGGGGAGAATGCCGATCTGGCTCACCAGAGCGGTGGTCATCATGACAAGACTCTGATCAAACAGGCCGCGCGTCTCGGCTTGATTGATGAAGCTGGTGAGACCGGCGCCCCAGTTGACCGTGTGGATGACGTCCGGCTTGAGCGCCAGCAGCCGCGAGATCTCGGAAGAGTATTCGGTCGCCAGAAACTTCGGCCACAGCTCGCCGACCACCTGCACGTCCGGCTTGCGCTTGAGGATCGTGCGCTTGAACACATCCCAGGAATCACGACCATATGCATAGTCGTAGTTCATCCCGGCAATGGTCTTGAGATCGGGCTTGCGGGCAAGAACGTAGAGCGCCGCTGCAATGTTCTCGGATGCGGAGTGCGCGGCGGTGCGGAAGACATATTTGTACACGCCCTTGTCGAACAAGCGATAAGTGGCGCAGACCTGAAAGATGGTCAGGGTCTTGAGCTCGTCGGCGATCGGAGCGACCGCCAGACAATTGGCGCTCGACGTGTAGCCGATGACAATTGCGACCTTCTCGTCCTGGACGAGGCGACGATACTCCGCCACTTTGTCAGCCGTCGATCCGGCCTCGTCGACATAGATGGTGTTGAGACGCACACCGGCGATTCCGCCGGAAGCATTGAATTGCTCGGTGAGCAGCTTGGCGGTATTGACCGATGCGGCGTCGTGCGGTGCCGCCGCCCCGGAGAGAAACTGAACGATTGCGATCTTGACCTCGCCTGGCTTGCTCTGCGCCAGCGCCGGGCCGCACGGCAGATACCCCGCACATAAAGCCAGCGCTCCGGCCGCCCAACGTACGGTGTTTCTCATCGCGAAGGGTGGGGTACCCGCGTCCCGGCTCCATTGACCTGTCATGGTCACATACTCCAGAGATGTAGTCGTGTTGGGACTCTCAGCAGGAGCCGGGTCGAGACAGGCTCCTATGCCAAGCTGAGCGCTGCGCATTCGTAACGCAGCACCGGGTAGATATCCAGCAGAACACCACGAGGAGGGACGTCATGGCACTCAAGCTCAAGCGCCGGGCCTTGCTGCGGATGATGGCAGGGAGCGCGGGACTGGCGGCCGGACTATCCGCACGCCTGGGCCAGGCTTTTGCGGCGGACGATGCCGCAACCATAGGATGGCCGAGTGACGTCCCGTCCTGGGATCCCAATCAGCGGTTTGCGCCGGATGCCCAGCCCCTCTTCAAGGCGGTGTTCGATCAGCCGCTGGATCAAGATCCTCAGCTCAAGCTCGTCCCGCACCTGATCAAGAGCTGGAATCTCGCGCCAGACGGATTGAGCATGGGGGTCGAGCTTCGCGATGATGTCTTGTTCCACAACGGCGACAGGATGACGGCCGAGGATTTCCGCTACACCTTCTTCGAGCGGACAAAAGGCGCCGTAAAGCTCGACACCGCGAACTCCTGGCAGAAGGTGCAAGACATCGTGGTCGAGTCGCCGACCAGGGCGACCATGAAGTTCAGCGCGCCCCACCCGACCGCGCCGCAGTGGATGGCATTTCTCGGAAGCTATGTGGTTCCGAAGGCCCATCTGGAGCGGGTGGGAATAGAGGCGTTCCGACAAAAGCCGATCGGGACCGGCCCTTACCGGCTTGCCGAGTATGAGCTCAATTCCCGCATCGTGCTCGAGCGCAACGATCGCTACTGGGGAGAGAAGCCCAGACTTGCGCGAGTGACCGTCCAGATCATCAAGGATCCTTCGGCGCGGGTTGCGGCCATCCAATCCGGACAGGTCGATTGCACCATCAACGTGCCGGTGCGCGAGGTGATGCGGTTCGCAAAGGAAGGAGGCTTCGCCGCCGAGCTCAATCCGATCACGCGTGTGATCTTGTTGCAGGTGCGTAACGACCTCGCCTTTGCCGACCAGAACGTGCGACTGGCCGCCCACCATGCGATCGACAAGGACGCGCTTTCCAAGGCATTCTACGGCGGCGCCGCAGTTTCGCTTTCGGTCGTCGCAACTCCCGGCACCCCGGGTTATCTTCCCGATTTTCACTTCAAGTACGATCCGGAGCTGGCAAAGCAGTATCTCGCGAGGTCGAGTTACGCGCCGGACAAGCCGGTGAGGATCGGCTTTGCCGCGACCAACGGGCAGTTTCCGAGCGATTACGACATTGCGCGCGCAATCGTGCAGATGTGGAAGAAGGTCGGGATCGACGCCAATCTCGAAGTCATCGAGTATGCCAAATATTTCGAGCTCAATCGCGGGGCCAAGCTGCCAGAGGCAACGCTCTACAGCTGGGATAATTCCAGCGGCGATCCAGAGATTTTCGCGGGCTATCTGCTCAATCCGAAGATGCCGTTCTCCGCGTGGAAAGGCATGGATGTGGGCGAGAAGCTGCTCCCCCTGCTCAACGTGGCCGATTACGACAAGCGAGTGCAGGGATATCGCGAGCTCAATCGCTTCGCCGTGGAGACAGGCGCCACCATCCCGCTGCTCCAGAGCCTGCTCACCCTCGTGCGCAAGAGCAACCTCGCCTATACGAAATATGCAAACGGCTGGGTTCTGCCCCAGTCGATGCGTTGGAGCTGAATGCTTGCCACGGTTCTGAGCCTGCTCGGACGACGGCTGCTCGCAGCGATACCGATTCTGCTGCTCGTATCGGCCCTGCTCTTCTGCGTGCTGCGCGTCCTTCCCGTCGATCCGGCGGCGATGTCGCTCCCGCCCAGTGCCACCATCGCAGAGGTCGAGGCTCAGCGTCGCGAGATGGGCCTCGATCGGCCGCTTGCGCTGCAATATCTGATCTGGCTCGATCATGCCGTGCACGGCGAGTTCGGCCGCTCTATCCACTACCGCCGGGACGCGGGCGCCTTGGTCGCGGAGACGCTGCCCGCAACGCTGGAGCTTGCCGTCACGGCGATGGCGATTGCAGGAGCGCTGGGCCTTTGCGGCGGCCTCCTCCTGTTCCGGCTGCGGGAAAGCCCGTTCGAGACTGTCGGGGATCTCTCGTCGATGCTGCTTCTTTCCATCCCCGAGTTCTTGTGGGGGCTCATCCTCTTGTTCCTGTTTGGAGTGGTGCTGCCTCTTCTGCCGTTCACCGGCCGGCTTTCGCCCGGCTTCATGCGGCCGAACATCACCGGCTTCCTGCTGCTCGACGCGCTCCTCGTCGGGCGACCGGATATGTTCTGGGACGCCCTTTCGCACATGGCCTTGCCCGCGCTCGCGCTCGGTCTCGCGTTCTCGCCCATGATCATGAGGGTGCTGCGGTCGAGCCTGTTCGATGTCTATGCGGAAGACTTCATCACGCAGGCGCGATTGCGCGGCATCTCCGAAACCCGCATCCTGCTGGCCCACGCGCTGAAGAACGCCGCGCTGCCGACCCTCACGCTTGCCGGAGTCCAATTCGGGTTTCTGTTCGGTGGCACCCTGCTGGTCGAGATCATCTATTCCTATCCGGGCCTCGGCAATCTGATGGTCGATGCGGTGCGAAATGCCGATCTCCCCATCATTCAGACCGCCGGGCTCGCCTATTGCGTGGCGGTGCTGCTGATCAATACGGCCGTGGATAGCCTCTATCTGGTGCTGAATCCGAAATTGCGCGTGCGCTGATGTTTTCTCCGTTCGCAATACTGCGATCCGGCCGAGTCGCGATCGGGCTTGCGCTTGTTCTTCTGCTCGGGATGTGCGCGCTGCTTGCTCCGCTGATTGCGCCCCACGACCCCGCCGAGCAGAATCTCCTTTCCATTCTTCTGCCGCCCGCCTGGGCGCCGGACGGCACTCCGGAGTTTCCGTTCGGCACCGACAGCCTCGGCCGCTGCATCCTGTCTCGCCTGATCTATGGCGCACGCACCGCAATGATCGTCGCCATCACGGCATCGCTCGGCGCCACGCTGCTCGGCTCCGTCCTCGGGCATGTCTGCGGATATTTCGGCGGCATCGTGGATTGGATCATCTCCCGCGCGGTGGACGTTTGGATGTCATTTCCGCCCGTCATTCTTTCGCTTGTCCTGATGGTCGGCCTGGGGACGGGACTCGACAAGGTGATCCTGGCGATAGTTCTTGTGGACTGGACGCGCTTTTGCCGCGTGTTGCGCAGCGAAGTGATGGTGGTGGCGCAACGGGATTACGTCACTGCGGCGCGCCTTCTCGGCTTCACCCATTGGCAGACGATCACCCGCGAAATTCTCCCCGCGACCTTGCCGCTCCTGATCACGCTATTGAGCCTGGAGATGGCGGTTGCCATCGTGGTGGAGGCGATCCTGTCCTTTGTCGGGCTGGGGGTGAGGCCGGACCAGGCGGCATGGGGGCAGATGATCGCCGACGCGCGGGCGTACATCTACCAGTCGCCCTGGAACCTGCTGTTTCCGATCCTCGCCATCATCCTCGCCGTGTCGGCGTTCAACCTGCTGGGCGACGGCCTGCGCCGCGCTTTTGATGTGCGGGTCGCACAGCTCGGGAGCGCGATCCGTTCGTGACGTTTGCGAGTTCCAGTCCTCTCAGCCCAGCCAGGTAGTCGGGTCTGCGCGAGTATGCCGACCTCTTTCTTTTCGCAACAGCATGGGCGGAAGCCTGAGAACAGCCTCCACGCACAGTTTTTGAGAAGTCGGCATTCATTCCTTGCTACCCTGCAGTTGAGTTTATCTTGCCCTCAGCGCCGTCTCTACCAATCGAACGACTTCCGTCCGGTTATCGGCTGCACTAATTGCTTCATACATAGCTTCGCACAGCTGCGTCGAATCCGGGGAAAGAGCGAACGCCAACGCTGAGGCCGCTCTGGCCTTCCGAAACAAAAGTGAGGCTTCTGGTGTCGGCTGATGAGCCTCCGCGATAAGCTGAAAATATTCCTCATCAAGATGTATGGATAAAGCTTCGACCTTGCATCGCAAAGTTGCGGAGTCGGCTCCTCCGCGACGCAGAATTTCTATTGCAGCATCAATCTCATCTCCCCGCAGGGCGACATTCGAAATAGCGAACAAACATGCTGCCAAAGTTGCCTGTCGCCGCTGGGGCGCACCCGCCTGCCGGAAAGAGGCGGCTAGGCCTGCTGATAGCGAATCAAGACGAAGTAGAGGTTTCATCAGGGCAGTGGCGGACGGGGTGCTTTCAATGGCGTCACGGCCGTTGCCCCAGCTACGTCGATAAGCCAGGCACAAACGACGCAGATCGGACGGGTAGCGCCCACCTCAAGTAGCGTGAGTCCGGCTTTCTGTGCAAAGAGCACGATCTTTTCCTCCGCATCGCCGATACCAGTAACGGGAATCTCTCCGGGTTTGAGCGTGACGCCCGGCCTAAAGTAAGCATTGCCCTCGCTGGCGGCTTCGCTGCTGGCTATCAAAACTTTCTGCACGCCCTTGGCGTCCACGGCCAGGCCAACGGCCATTGTGATCCGTCCTTGTTGCAAAACCGGAATCGCGCTTCGAAGCTCTGCTACTCGGGCAACGGTACTGAATCCAGATTTTGCGACGCCCAGAACGCCTCGCGCTTCTCCAATTAAGGGAATCACAGCGAGTACGGCACCTGCGCCCGCAACAGTTCGATTCACTATCGAGGCTTTTGGATCACTTGCGCCAATGATGTCATTCACAAAACTGCGGTTGACGTGCAGAGGATCCACCAAGAAAAGAGCCGTCTCTTTAAGCCCTGCGAGGGCGGCAGTACCCGCCACACTCGCTGCAGAAGGTCTCTCACCGGGGCTGGACTCCGGATGCTCGCGCACGAGCGGCGTCATCTGCCGCCTGCCCGCCTGCGATGCAGCAGCCTCCCCACGATCGGCTTGCATGCTGGCGTCTTGGGCCTTGGCCGGCGGATCCGGGCAATCCGTAGTCTCCACGGTGGTTCCGCCGGGCTGCGTGACGACTGGGGGGCAGAGCCCAAAGGGGTCGACGTGAGTCATCACCTGCCCACCAACATACGCGTAAGGATTTAAGTCGCCCCCAAGCCCATGAATGGTCAGCGGGTCGGCGCTCATGAACCGACCAAGATATGGTTGGTAGTATCGGGCGCCGAAGTAGGTCGCGCCGACCTCGATGTCCTCCTCTTTGCCGGTGAACTTGTATGGTTCGCGGAAATCCTTCCATTTCGACGGCCGATAGTCGCTTTCGACGGCGCCGTAAGGCTGAAAAGTGGTGCGCTCGACGAGCTCACTTGTGGCGTGGTTGATGGCAACCGAACTCGAACCGAGATGATCTCCGATGACCATGTGCATCGTAATGAGTGAATTAGGCGCCTGGTGAGGCAATTGTCCCGTGCCATCCCAAAAGACGTGAGCCATTCCTCCCGCATAGGCGTGCACGTTGTAGCGCGCTACGCTGTAGTTTCCATCGCTAGAGTTAAACGCGGCCTGCTCGACGCGTAGCGTAGGGAACACTTCAAGCGTATGTCTTGCTACTCCGGCAGCGTCGGCCACGCTTTTGCGAACCCGGGCGCCTTGGGAATAGGCATAGCTCAAATCCCAGCTCGGCTTTTCAGCTGGGAGGGCGTCTGGCGAAGCTTGAGGCGAAACTGCGTTCCCGTCGAAATCCCAGCGGCGAGCACGGGCAAGCTGCCCCACTTCGTCCCAGTCGTAGGCAAACCATTGTGCACATTGACTCGCGGCACCAGTGGGGCAGTTACCAAGGCGATTGATCTTGAGCTCTGCCAGGTTGCCTGCCGCGTCGTAGCGTACCTCTAGACCTTCGCCGGAGCGCAGCTGGTTCGGCCCGTCTTGCGGCGTCCCGTACCCGAGATTAGGGCCGAGTGAACGGTCGTATCGCGCCGAGAGATCGTCGGAGGACGCCGTGAGGTTTCCCAGGCCATCGTAATCGAAAGTTTGTTGTTTCACACGCGTCGGTAGCGATCGCAACGGCACAGGATGGTGATCCCCTTCACTAGTCTCGCTCTCAAAAGGGGAACGCCATCGGGCGACCCCGTCCGGGACCTTGTAAGTATAGTCAATCCGGGTCAGGCGGTAGAAATCGTCATATTGCATAACTCGCTTTGCTACCGGTGATGGCTGCCATGCAATACGAACATCTTCAATAACCAAAGGGTTGCCAACATCGTCGTACTCCGAAAAGCGATAATCGAAATACCCAATCGGCAACGGAAAACCGCTACTCGGCGCTATCAGCTGATATACCGTCAGCCTGTGCCGGTCGTCGTACACAAAGTTGGCGGTGGCGCCGCGAACGTCGCCGTACACAATGCGTTTGGGCGCGCCCTGAGGATCATACGCCATACTCTGGACGATGGCACCGTAGGAGCTGTCGATGCTTGAGAGTTTCCCCCGTGGCGTGTAAGCGTACCGCTCCTCGCTACCGCCGTTCATCATCAGCTCCACCACATCGACGCCGGTCGTTCGGCGTTTAAGGCGGTCCCCGAGGTCGTAGTCCAGCCGGGAAGTGAACCAATGCGATGCATATGGCGACGAGGGATCTAAGCTATCGGGTTTTGCAATCTGTCGAGAGATCCGGCGAACACGGTCGCGAGCGTCATAATTGAATCGTGTATAGCTGCCGCGATCTCGTACTGAAACCAGATTCCCCTGAGCAAATCTCGGATCATCGTTAAAGCTTGGCTCAGGGCTGACCTGACCGGACTCGTAGGTGTCGTAACGGTAGAACGCTTCAAGTCCTTCTCCGGTCGCCAGATTGGGGGGGTATAAGCCGGTTGTGATGCGAGACACGGGGAGTAGTCCTCGCCGATCAGGCGTCCTAGTCCGTCGTAATGAAAGTTTATGCCGCAGCCGCGCGCATCGCTTGTTCCGACCAGTCGCCCAGCGTCATCCCAGACATAGCGCCAATTGCCGGTATTGGGCTCCTTGTTAACCATCAGCCGTCCGAGCGTATCGAATTTCATCGTGCGCTGATAAGTGCTGCCTGCGTGTGTCCGCGTAATGGTGCCCGCCTCGCCCGTCGGCTCGTATTTGACGGTTATGATGATATTATCGGCGGTCGGACTTACAACGTGCTTAACAGCTCTCGTGCTGCGCCCATGGCCGTCGAATTCGACGCGCTGGAACGCTTTTTCGTGTAGTCCTCCGAGCTTGAGCTGCTCCGCATCTCGGGATTCGACCGCGAGCGGGAAGTAGCTGTTACGCATAAGCTCCTGAGAGAAGCCGTTTCCATTTTCTTTGATGGAGGCCTTGCGCCCGAAATCATCATAACGAATTTCAAATAACGAGCTATCCGACGGAACGGGGATGGCAGTTGATTGCATCGCCGTGGTGATGGGATCACCGGTGAACGCCCAGGGACGGCGAACCTTTTGGACTTTGCCCGCTAGATTCGTTTCCCTCCAGCCGTTCAGCACCCAGTCGTTGTTATCTCCCTGGTCGAAGCCAACGACTGGTTCGCCCAGACTATTAAAGATGGTCACCGATCGAGTGCTCGTTCCAGGACCGACAATGCGGCGCACATCCACAAAACTTTGAGGTGATCGGTCACTGTAATCGATTGTTGCGGCTAGGACAGGCGGCGGATTGCCCGACGGGACGTCTGGATCGGGTAAGTAAACTTGCTGCGGCCGCCCGAACCGATCAAGCCGGATCTCGCTGGAACTGCCGTTCGGCGCCGTCGAGCTTATCACCTGTCCAAAACCGCGATCAAATATGGTCTGAGATTCAAGGGCTGAGCCAGCGCAACCGTCCTTAAAATTGCGCACGACACTGGGTAGGTGTTGGTAAGATTTGTCGTAGGCAATGGTTGTACAACTAGGCGGCGAGCCGCCGACGGTCTGACCGCTGACCGTCTGAGTAACATTGCCCAAGATGTCGTAACTTAGGGTGGCGAACGTGTGCCAGCCTATCTCGAGTGCTTGTCCGGCAGGTTTTGGGGCAGTGCTGTTATCGCCCGCCGGGTGATGGCGTTCGAGCGGCTCCGAAGCAAAGTCCAGCCAGCCCTCGACAGAATGGACCTCACCGTCCGCAGTGTAGATGAAATGAGATTTTCGAAGTAGTTTGGCCGGATCGCTACCCTGGGGCTCCCAGACGGAGAAGTAGTCCGGCAAACATTGCCAATTGGACGTGCAGGGTAGCCGTGCCGGCGTGTCGTCAGGGCCACTTGGGCCCTCTGAACTAAAAGGATTTTTTGGTGAGAAGAGTGTGATCGTGGTCGCGTCCGCGACATCGCTCGGCTTGCTGTCCTCGTCTTTGATAGCCCCCGAGTCAGTGACTCTTTTTAGAGTACCATTGTTGTCATATTCAACGAGGCGGCTTAGGTGCTTGCGGATGCCTACTTGGCGGGGGGGACGTACCAGCGCATCGCCTCCTGCCACGGGAGAGATTTCCCCATCCGATTGCGTGGGCTGGGCGTCGTCGTAGAGGTAGGTGTCGATTTGGCTAGGGTATGAAAACGTCACCCGTCGATCGGGACGATCGAACAAGGTTGCGCCTAAACCGTAATGGAAAGTCTTCGTCCACAGAAGTTTTGGCCCTACCGGATTGGGCGACGTAGACAGCCTATCAGAAGTCAAAGGACTGAGCTCAAAAAATGGAGATGTAAAAAACTCCAAGAAGTCATTGCCTCGGTCAATCCGCACGACGCGGCCTGTAAGAGATCTATAGTCGTCGTCATCGCTACCTTCCGGGCAGAGCGGAGTGTTGGGTGCCTCCGGAAGCCGAGCATTGAGCCTGTTGTTCTGGCACGGCCCGAACCAATAAGTTGTCGCAGTTGTTGCCATCTCATCGCCGTAGCGTGCAACGACCTTACGGAATCCTGCAAAACTCCGTGACCATCGGTCATAGGCGGGGTTCTGATAAAAATATTGTGCCTGGCGCTTGAACGGGAAAAGCGGCGCGGTAGCATTCAACATGCCAATGGCGTGGTAGCTGTCCTGGGTGATGATCTGAGTTACGACGCTTTCAACGACAGGGGAGTGATACTGCCATGCGGCTGCGGTGTCTTTCACTTTCAGGTCGAGTTCTTGGATGGTTTGATACCGGATATCGGTCGTCGCACCATAGCCGTTATGAATCCGCGTGAGCACTCCCGGTCGCGGGGCTGCACCTCTTTCGAAGCCATACACTGGCGCGTACTTTTTCATGAACGAGCCGACGTAGATTCCATCGTTTGCCATGACGACGATGTCATCCACGCCATCAGCATTCATGTCGGCAAAAGTTGTTCGATATTCGCCGGTTTTGGGGGTGCCGGTAACATGATCCAAGATCTTACCCGCTACACAATCCGATCTAACGCATGCGAACGTGTGGCCGTCCTGGTTGACCCACAGACGCACTTCCCCACTCGACATATCGTATTGGATAATGTCCGCTAGGCCGTCGCCAGTCACGTCGTGGAAGTAGGTTTCCTCGGTGAATGGCCACGGCGCGCGAGAGCCTGTGACGTCAATTTCGTACGCTGCCGAGGGCTCAGTCGGCCATTCCGTACAGGGCCAAGGTTGCCGTGAATTGTCGCACCAGAAATGTCCAAGGCCGTCCCCGGGCCTTACCCGCGGTATTCCTCCATTGTCATTCGGATTTTGCGTCACCAGGTCAACCAGACCATCGCCGTTAATATCGACGTAATAGAACTTCGTATCGCTTCGGCCTTGGGCACTGGGCGCTAGGCTGCTGGTGGCACCTGGATCAAAAGCGAATGGAATTTGGGCTGGCTTGGAGGGCACGCCGGGTGTGGGACGAGGATCGTTTTTGCCGTAGCGCCGGGTGAACTCTATGCCGGCTACATCGAAGTCAAAGGCTCGAATGCCGGTATCTTCCAAGCGGTCGACAAGGCCGTCTCCGTCGATGTCGGTAAACCAACGTGGAGAGCGCAGCTGCGATACGGGATCAGTGACTGCGGGCTTTGCCCAGTCGACATCACTTTGCGTTTTTTCCCATTTCCAGCCGGGATGAAATTCCGACTTTTTAAAAGGGTCGGCATCGCAGCCCGTCCCTGGGTCGGAATAATCTAAACTTGATGTAATCTTTTGCACAAGCTCGCCTTTGGTTTGGCTGCTTATTGACGGGCTGCCAAACGCCGTCTCCAATTCCTGAACGAGAACTTCGTCGGGTAAAAACTCATCCTTTCCCTTGTCAATGACCTTGTTCCCAACCCTGTCGAAAATTCTCGCGTGATAGAAACCACCAATTTTCGCTACAACTACCAAGCCCATTCCTGCTGCTGGGAGAGCAACCGCGCTAGCAAGGGACATCAGTTTTAGGTCATAGTCGGGCACCAGCGGATGGGCGCGATAGGGGGCATATTGCGCGTTACTCCAGGCGAGGATACCCTCTCCCCATGAGCCAACGAGCGTAACGCCTCCTGTGCCGGTGAAAAATCCATTGGGTGGTTTGGGACCCCCAGTGTTAACGTTGTAGTGAGTGAGGCCGGTCGTGTCATCGATCCTCCCGGCGCCGAAGCATTGATAGTCGAGATAGTTTTCCCAGGTTGTCACTCCACGATTCAGGTAACTGATCATTGGACGCGCGTTCTGGCATTCCTGAATATCTGGGTCAGGATTGGTCAAATAAGTCTCGCCACATGACAACTGCGAGCTCCAGCCTTGCACAAGGTCGGGTAGGCCATCGCGATTGAAGTCGACGATACCGACGCTATTCAGGTACGGAAGCACGCGGTTGTCATCGACCGCGTTGGGAGGGCCTCCCCGCACTCTGGTGAACATTGTGGCTATGCCAAAGTCGGCGCTCCCGTCCTCATATTCAAATGTCGTGGGAGGTGTCATGCTCTCGAGGGACCTCGGGCAAAAACGATCCTGCGGTATATTCCCTTGACTATCCTCGAACTGACCGCAACGGCCTTCCATCCCGATCATCGAAAGGAATGAGTGGTGCCAAAGCTGGAACACCTGCGATAACGCAACGGAGGATGTTGCCGTTTGCGCCGCGCCATAACTTAACAGATAAGTGCGTATTATCTCGCGCGGTCCTGTACCGGACCAAGGCATGCTTGCGACCGCGACGCGAGCAAGGCGCAGATCCGGTGTAGCATGGTATGGGTCGGCATAGAACGTTTGGGGGAAATCCGGCGATTGCCAGAAAAGTTGCGTGTGATGAGCAAAATCGACATCGCCACGAGGGCCGTTCGCGCGGGGCGTGTCGTAAATGTCCGTGAGATATAGTAGGCCGCGGTTTCCCAGCGGCTTCCAGCGATAGTCAACATAGTTGGCTGGCTCCCCATCGAGCTTGTGTGTGGCATCAGAGTGCCGGACAAGTCGCCAACGGAGAATGGCCCTGCTGTTGCCGGACGCATTCTCAATCCCACGGGAGGCACTGTTTGGCGGCTCACCGAACTCGAGGAGCTCACCGCCTTTGATCTGCGCCCGCCAGTAACGTCGATCTGGAGACAGGTAAAACCGTGTAAATTGGCCCTCGACTTGAAGACGGAAATAGCGCCATCCACTGATAGACGGCCAGTCCGGTTGCGGCTCGGGGTCACTGAGTCCCTGACAATCCGGCACTTGACAAATAAAGACCAGCGGCTGGCCGTTGAATGTGTAACGCTCCTCACTAACTACTTTCCGGCGCAAAATTCACGGTTTCCGTGACGATGCGGCGTGGCAGCCGATAAATCAAACCCGCCGGGACGACCCGGCGGGATCACATTCCGCGGCTGCAGGCCGGCGGTCTATGGGCCGGCCTTGTTGTGGATGGCGCGGCCAATGTTGATGACGTTATCGGCAATTACTCCAAGGCCCACCCAACGCCGCATGCCGATCTCGCCTCGATATCGGCAGCGGTTGAGACCATGTCGCCGCTTGGTGACGCTGATGCGGCCCTCGCATCCCGTGCGCCATTTCTGGCCGTTGCGGAACCAACGCTTCTTCTGCTCGCGTTTGCGTTCGGGGCTTTTGGTAGAGCGATTTGGAATGCACACGCGCTTGACGCCTTTGGCTTTCGCGGCTGCCTCGTTTTTGCCGGAGTAGAAAGCCGCATCCGCTGCCACCAGGTGCGGCACGCGCCCGAACGTCGCCTGATGCGTTTCGATTGCCGGGATCAGCACGTCGGCATCATTGGGCCGCCGGTCGTACACTTCATAGTCGACAACGATCTGGTTTTCCGCCTCTTGCAGCTTGATCATCTTGCCGAACTCAGTGGGTTTGGCCGCCTTGCCCTTGCGGATGACTTCCGTCGCGGGCTCGAACAGACTGACGATCTTGCCTTCGGCGCGCGTATCGCCACGATAAATGCGCGCCCGGGCCTGCTTCATCACCTGCTGGATGCGCGGCACCATCTCGTCGATTTCCTGGCGCAGTCCTTCCAATGCCAGCTGCGCCATGACGTTGCTCGCTCGCTTGACGCCCTGGGCAATCTCCTTCGCGAACCGCTTGGCTTGTCCGACCGCCCGGCTGGTGGATGAGAGCAGCTTGCCGTAGGCGCATTGAAGCTTCTCACGACTCTGCGGACCCTTGGCGCGTGCCGCCCGCGCAATATCAAGCACGCGCAGTTTCACGCTGCGGCTGCGGTCGCGCAATTTCGTGCCAACGTCGCCTGCAATCTTGCTGATCCTCTTCATCGCCCGCGTCAGCACCCGCACCCCATCTCCCATCAGGCTGGAATCGGTTGGATAATGGATGTTGGTTTCCACCACGGTCGTATCCAGGCGCATCCGCCGGCCCACCGCGACACCTTGGTCCTGCGCTATTTTTATCAGCCGCAGCTGAACCTGCTTGATCGTGTCAGGACCCACCGCCAAGCCCCAACGGCCCATGGTCTTGGCATCCGGCATCTTGCCGGCGCCCACCCGCGTGAAGTCGCGGTAAACCAAATTCGCACGAACTTCGCGCTCGAGAACCTGGTAGCTCCAGTTACGGACATGCTTGAGAACGAGCAGACGCAGGACCATTTCGGCCGGCGAGCCCCGCCGGCCGCGGCTGCGGCTCTTGGGATGTCGCTTGCCAAGGGCCTCGTACACCGCCGTCACGATCTCTTCATCCGCCAAAACCTGATCAGCGTGCGGCATCCAGTCTTCGCGCAGATCGCTCACCTCTTCGGCGATCAGCCCATCGCCAAAGTTCAGTTGTGCGCGCCGCATCTCAATCACGGCGTTTCCTCCGCGCCTTCGACGCATCCGGACGCAGCAGCTCGTGGTTAAGCTCGCAGAGCGCCTCGATCGCCTCTTTCAAGTGCTGGTAATTCCCCAGCCAGCGACGCACCACCGGGACCACCTCGCTGCGCAAGCTGAACTGCCGCGTGCGGCCACCAGGGTAGCTGACCGTGAGAACCGACAGCTGGTGACCTTCACCGCTCGCGCATTTGGCACAATTGCGGGCGTGATTGCGTATGGTACGCTCCAACAACGAGCCGCGCAGCAGTTCTCCGGTCACTGGCAGCCTTGCGACAAGCTTGTCGCGCGCCGCGATAATCCGTTTACGTCTCATTTTTATAAATGAGACTGATTCGCGGCCCCGTGTCAACAGCTAATCTTTGAGAAAATTGCGGGATGAGCAGCCCTAGCCGAGCCCACGTCATCGCCAGCCCCGAACCCGTTCGACTTGGCAGTTCGGGCCGAAAGCAACTACGAAAGCCAAAGGCTTTCCTTGGCTATTTTTGCGCCGGAAAGTAACTAACCCGCCCCAGGCAGCTACGGAGTCAACCCTCAGGCTCAGCGGGTCAGCACCACGTTGAGGAGCGATGTCTTACCATCGTTTGTGGCAGCAAGGGCGTTCTTCAGCGCGCCTTTGAGGGCTGAGCTCTTCTCCACGCGTTCGCCGTGGAAGCCGAAATGGCTGCCGAGCTCGGCGTAATCCGGGCCCTCGATGGTCACGCCATAGTGCAGGTTCTTGCTGGCCGAGGCACCATCGGGATAGTGGTGCACGTGGCCCTTTCGCATCGCTTCGTATTTCTTGTTGTTGAGCACCACAATGATGACCGGCAGCTGGTGGCGCTGCGAGGCGCCGAGCGCCTGGATGACCGGATTGTAAAGAAACGAGCCATCCCCGACGAGGAGCGCCACGGGGCGCTCCGGCGCGGCAAGCTTGATCCCAAGCGCCGTCCCGATACCCTGGCCGAGGCCTCCTGACCCGCGGAAAAAGCTTTGGGGCTGCGTCTGCGGCAGATGCTGGCGCAGTACCGGGGAATGGGTGATGGTCTCATCCACGTAGATCGTCTCGGGCGGCATGACCTCATTGAGCGCCCCCATCAGCGAGAGCGGATCGATCCCGCTTCCGTTCTGCGCCTTGTCTCTTTCCGCACGCAGAGCCGCCACATGCGCCTCATGCTCGCGGGTCCAGCGTTGGCGGCGCGTCGTTGCCGCCCCGTCCTGCTTAGATCCTTGCTTGACAGCGGCTGTGAGCAGCCCAAGCGAAGTTGCAATGTCGCCCTCGAGATAAAAATCGATGTGCAGGTTCTGATACACCATGTGACCCTTCAGCGGGTTGTCGTTGATGGCGATGATCTTGCCGCTGGTGGGGCGTCGCTGCGCCGGGTACCACGGTGCGCGACCGCCGACGAGCAGAACGAGGTCGGCATCGTCGACGGGTTTGTAATTGCCCATGCCGAGATAGAGCGGATGATCGGTGGGGAAATTTGCGTAGGCATTGGCGCGCCCGTTGATCACCGGGATGGCGAGAAGGTCGGCGAGCTCGACCAGCCCCGAGAACGCCTTGGGGTCGCGTCCCGAGGTCTCTGTCACGATCACGGGATTCTTGGCGCTGCGCAGAAGGTCGGCGACATATTCCACGTCGCCTGAGGTCGGCTGCAGGATCGGCGCGGGCGGGACATCGCGCGGAGCAGCCGGCGGCGTCCAGTCATGCAACATATGCTCGAGCGCGACATTGAGATAGATGGGTCCCTTCGGCACGCGCTGCGCCATCTCGCCGGCGCGGATAATGCTTTCGTAGAGCGTATAGGGGCTGGTGACCGCGCGGGCCCATTTTGCCACCGGCTCGACGAAACGCTCGATGCCGCCGACGCTGAGACCGCCATACCACTGTTGCTCGATGTCGAGGTCGGGATCTTCGCCCAAGGTCTGGGATTCGCCTGACATCACCACCATCGGGATCTCGTTCTGCAGCGCGCCGTGAACCCCCATGCTTCCCTGCAGCATGCCCACCCCCGCGTGCAGCAGCACCGCCTGCGGCCTGCCGGTGATCAACGTGTACCCGGCTGCCATGTTGACCGCGAGCGTCTCGTGCCACGATTCAACAAAGGTCGGCCCGCTCTTGCGGTCGAGCTTCTGGCGCGCGAGCGCCTCCCATATGGGCGACCATTCCGAGCCCGGAGAGGACATGATGTAATCGATCTTGAGCCTGCGAAATGCCTCGAGAATGGCCTCGCCGCCGTCGAGATAGTTCTTCATCCTGTCCTCGCTTCTGCCTGCCCCGGCGCATACCAACACCGAATTGCATGCGTCTGCAAGAACGGCGGGAGTGCGGGAAACCCCGTTGTCCGCGCATGGCACCAATGAGCGCCGCAGAACAGGAAGACCCTTTGACGGTGGCCCAGTTGATGGGCCAAACGTCAGGGGGGCGCGTTGATTGCCGAGGGAGACTAGGGACAAGCCGTCATGAAGCGAAGAACATTATCGCGACCCGATGATCTGATCGCCGCCGGGCTTCTCCCGTCCGACCGCCTGGACGAGATCAGCAGGATTGCCGAGCGTTATGCGCTGGCCCTGACCGCAGACATGGCGGAGCTCATCGATGTGCGCGATCGAGACGATCCGATCGCGCGTCAGTTCCTTCCCGAGCCGGATGAGCTGCAGGTGCGGCCTGAGGAAAGCGCCGATCCCATTGGCGACCGAGCGTACTCGCCTGTGCCGGGCATCGTGCATCGCTATCCCGACCGGGTGCTGCTCAAGCCGCTCCATGTGTGCGCCGTCTATTGCCGTTTTTGCTTCCGGCGCGAAGCGGTCGGGCGGGAGCGACCACTCTCGCCCTCGGAGCTTGCGACCGCGCTCGACTACATCCGCTGCCAGGCGGGGGTTTGGGAGGTGATCCTCACGGGCGGCGATCCGCTGGTGCTGTCGCCGCGGCGGTTGAGGGCGATCACGGATGCGCTTGCTGCCATCGAGCACGTCAAGGTTCTGCGGGTGCATACCCGGGTGCCTGTGGTCGCCCCGGCGCGGGTCACCCCGGCCCTGGTGCGTGCGCTCAAGTCGGACGGCAGGGCAACCTATGTCGTGCTGCACGCCAATCACCCGCGAGAGCTCACCTTGCGTGCGCGCGCGGCCTGCGCGCGCATGGTTGATGCCGGCATTCCGTTGTTGAGCCAGACCGTGCTCTTACGCGGTATCAATGACGATGCGCAGACGCTCGCAGCGTTGATGCGCGCATTGGTCGAATCCCGCGTCAAGCCCTACTACCTCCATCATGGCGATCTTGCGCCGGGCACTGCCCATTGGCGCACGACAATCGAGGACGGCCAGAAGCTCATGCGCGCGATGCGCGGGCGGCTCTCCGGGCTCTGTCAGCCCACCTATGTGCTCGACATTCCAGGCGGCTATGGCAAGTCACCCATTGGTCCGAGCTATTTGACGCGAATGCCGACGGGCACCGGGGAGGTTCGATATGCGGTCGCGGATTTCAACGGTCATCGACACGCCTACCCGCCGGTCAAGACATCTTAGGGCGAAGCACTGGGTCGTCCTTCGTCCCCTCGTCCGCGTTCTGAAAAAGGCGAGGCAGTGCCTCGCCTCGACGAGCACAAACCCCTCAATGAACAGCGCGGCACCACATCTGGCAGGTGTTCCGACGCCAAAAGTTGTAGAATACCGCGGTAACGCAGTGGCCGTGCCAGTCGCCGGCCACGAGGCCGATGGGCTCGCCCGCGGCCCAGCCGAAACAGGCCGGCGTCATCCCGGTAAATCGAATTCCGTTGATGATGAAGATGCCGCTGTAAGGTGGTTGCACCACTTCGATAACGTGGCGTTCCCGCGGCAGATACCAACCGTGTCGATAATGCCAGGGCCGTCGATAGGGCGCCTCGTCCGCAGATACCTGCTGGGAAATAGAGAGGGCGAGCCCGAACGCCAACGCTAGCCGCAACATCATGCTCTCCCGCCCTCGCAGCTGCGAAAGATAGAGACGATCCGCGACACTGCCAAGAGCGCCGCGGCAACAGCGACAGGATCTCGCGGCGAGGCTGCGAAGGGGCTAGCATTGGCCCATTGTGTGGAAGCGAGCCCGCAGGTGTATGCGACCCGCAGCGGCGACTGTGCTCTCTGGAGCGATCATGCTTTCGAGCATCGCCTGGAGCGCGCAAGCGGCGGAGCCGCTTGTGACAGAGGGTAGGGCTGGGCGGCCCCAATGCCCCGCCGGAATGTGTCCTGGACGGGCAGGCCCCGACGGTCGGTGGCATTGCGGCGCATGCGGTGCGCCGACGCTGCGCTGTTCGCCGGGCCTTTGCGCGAAGCCGGCCGCGCCCGCGGGGATGACGTGCGGCGCGTGCCCGCCGGGATCTCTTCGGTAATCTGCTTTATGAGCACATCCCGCTGCCGGAAGCCAACTTCTTTGCCATCGTCATCGGCATTCAACAAAAGGCCGGCGGGAACTTGCTTGCCGCAGGCCTCGCCGAGCGGAACCCCGACGGACTGCGTCTCGATGATGCCGCGGAACTCGCTTTTCAGCGGCTCAAGCGCACCAGCTGCTCGAGGGTGAGCTTGTCCTTCTTGAATTTGCGAATTGGTGAGTTAATGAGGAGTGTCCAAATTGAGTTAATGAATGCTTGCTAAGCAGATGCAACGTGGCGGCGACCGCGTCACGCCCCGATTGCTGCCATCCACTGGGTCTCGGGGTAGATGGTGAGCGCTGCTGCCGCAAGGGCAATCCCGTAAGGCACACCGCCGTCTTTGCTGTGCAGCCGCTGCACCCATTCATGTCCGGCCAGCCAGCTGGGCAGGGGCGCCATGCGGAACTGGATCAAGGCGAGCGTAAGCGCGCCGCCGAACAGGGATGCGTACGCCAGATAGGGAAGAAGGTGCCCGAACCCGAGCCACAAGGCGGTGCTGGCCGCGAGCTTTGCGTCGCCGCCGCCGATCCAGCCTTGCGTGAAAAGACCGAAAGCAACGAGCAGGACGACACCACTCGCAGCGATATGAAACAGCATATCGGACGTGCTCATGCCGTTCACGAGCGCGAGCGCGAAGAAGCCTGCCATCAGGATCATGGAGACCCTGTTGGAGATGGTCATGGTGAGCAGATCGCTGGAGGCGGCGAATGCCATCAGCGCCGGAAACAGCGTCAACCTGGCAAGGTCAGCGACCATGACGGTCCTCGACAGCGCAGATGGGCAGCGCGGGTGATACTGCTAGGCCGGTGGCGTTGCCATTCCGTTAGCGCGCCGTAGGCAAAACAACGAAAAGGCCCCGGCAGCAGCCGGAGCCTCCCCGTATGACAACTAACCGAGCGCTTATTTGAGCGCGGTCTGAACGCTGGTGAAGGTCGTGTTCAACTTCGAGCCGACGCCCTGCACGACCGCGATGATCGCAACGGAAATGCCGGCAGCGATCAGGCCATATTCGATGGCCGTGGCACCGGACTCGTCCTTCACAAACTTCAAGAGATAGTTCATCTTTGGCTCCATAGGTCCGCAACGTGGCTGTCTGAACGAGGTTCCGGGCCCGTTGTTGTAGGCTGGTCCGAAAACCGCAGGCGAACGTATCGACCCCGCCTTGCGGTGAGGTTAATTCGGTCGCTGAAAACGGGAGAGGAGCGAATAAAGGAGCACGTAGTTAACAGATGTTTTCACATACTAGGTTAGGTTAACAACATATTCGTGCTGTGAATTTATTGCGGTCGATGTCGCAATCGATACACAGGCTGATCTGCGACACGGCGAACTCGAGCTGAAAATTGGCATCGGAGCTATTCAGGCTTGAGACAAAGGGTTCAATACGAAGGTCGATGTTAGTCAAAGAGTCCTATTTGTTCACACCATCTTAACCGTGGCTCCTGATACCGAAGTCTTTGGACGTGCGTTCTTGGACCAGCCTGCGGGGCAAGCAATGTTTGAAGAGTCAGTAGCGGTCGTTCACAGCATCGAGATCACTCTCATCAAGATCGTTCCGGTCTCGATCGCGGTCGGGGCCGCTTTCACCCTCCTGTCCTTCTTCGGGGCGTGCAACCCCGGCAGGCCCTGGTGGCGCAAGCGCGAGCTGCTCACCGACCTTTGCTACTGGTTCTTCATCCCGCTGTTTGCGCGATACTTGCGCATTGGCCTCCTCGTGCTCGGAGCGGCGCTCCTCTTCCGGATCACCACTGCGGAGGGATTGGTCGAGTTCTACAATGATGGGCACGGGCCTCTGGCCCAACTGCCGCTGTGGCTACAAGCAGCGATCTTCCTCCTTGGATCAGATCTGATGATGTATTGGATCCATCGTGCGTTCCATCGCCCGCCGCTGTGGAAATATCACGCGGTCCACCACTCTTCCGAGGATCTGGATTGGATCTCCGCCGCGCGCTTCCATCCGATCAATGTTTTTCTCGGCAGTGTCGCCACCGATGTGGTGCTGCTGCTCGCCGGAATTTCCCCTAATGTTCTGATATTCCTCGGCCCGTTCACCATCGCCCATTCGGCCTTCGTGCACGCCAATCTGAACTGGAGCCTGGGTCCGTTCAAATACCTGATTGCGGGTCCGGTATTCCATCGCTGGCATCACACCGCAGCCGAGCGCGGCGGGGAGAAGAGCTTCGCATCGACTTTTCCCTTCATCGACCTCGCTTTCGGCACCTATTATATGCCGAGCAACGAGTTGCCGGGTCAGTATGGGATCGCCGATCGAAGCTTCCCGTCGACTTTCGGCGCGCAGATCCTGTATCCGTTCAAGCAATAACCAGCGCGGCGCCAAGCGCCTACCATGCTCGAGCGTCATTGTCCGCGCATGCGGAAGATCCGGTAATCACCGAATTTTCAGTTGGCACAGGCTCGTTCGCCTCAAGCTGGATTGGCGATGTTCGAGATGATCAGACAGCGCCCCAAACGGCGTCAAAGCCTGCAAAGCGCAGCGGCCAGGCTCCTCCAGGCGAGGGACGGTGCCGCCGCGGTCGAATTCGGCCTGGTAGCCGCCCCGTTTCTCGCCTTGGTATTTGCCATCATCGAGACGGCAATCGTCTTCTTTGCCGGGCAGGCACTGGAGACCGCGGTGGCGGATTCCTCCGGGCTCATCTTGACCGGGCTTTCTCAGGCGATCGGCGTCGATCGGAAGATGAGGTTGACCTCACGGACCCTTGCCGACCTGGCTTCGCAAGTCATATCTGCGCACGGTGACGATCGCGGGCATGCAACCGCCTCAGCGGGCAATGCAGACTTCACGCTCCACCCAGGCGCGGATGATGTGATAGGCGATCGCGATATCGGGCGGAGTGGTCAGCCCGTCTGGATGAGATCGCGACAGCATGAGCTCGACTTCCTCGCGGTCGAACCAACGCGCATCCTCGAGCTCCGCCCGGTCTATGTTTAGCTCACGCGAAAGTGCTTCGGCATGGCATCCGATCATGAGCGAGGAGGGAAACGGCCAGGGCTGCGACGCAAAGTAGCTCACCCGCCCGCAGACGATGCCGGCCTCCTCGCGCGTTTCTCGACGTACGGCTTCTTCGATCGTTTCCCCAGGCTCCATGAAGCCGGCAAGACAAGACCAGGTCAGGGGTGCAAAACGATATGACCGGCCCAGCACGCACGACCCATCCAACACCGGCAGCATGATCACCACGGGATCGGTGCGCGGAAAATGCTGCGTCTTGCAAGATGCACAATCGCGGCGCCATCCGCCCTCGACCGAGACGGTCCGGGATCCGCAGTTCGGGCAGAACTGATGCCGCGTGTGCCAACCAAGCACTGCTTTTGCCTCCGCAAGCGGCGGCAAGTGCTGGCTTGCGACAAGGCCGTTTACGGCAATCGAGCGTAAATCAGTAACGAGGTATTCGGGCCTGACCTTCAGTGCTTCTATTGCAGAGCGCTCGATGGTGAGCGCAAACCTTGGAGCACTCCCGCACAATCCGAGAAAGACGATCTCTCCCGTAGCACCGAAGGCCTGTGCGTCGGCAAGCGTAAACAGCGGATGATGGACAGAGTCAGCTCTCCTCAACACGACCATCTCGCCGCCGATCGCGTAGGCGCGAGCATCCGCGCTTTCACCCAGGGCCGCGAGCGCCGCTGCATCTTGACGTGCCTCAGCCGCGCGTTCGATGCGGCTTCCGACATAGCCAAGCCGTGGCTTGGAACCGAGATGAGGGCGAGGACCGGACATGCAATGCGCTCCGACGCAGTCGCGAACCTTGCATGTCGAATGAGTCGAAGCAATTCATCCCGGTGTTCCCGAGCCTCTCTGCATGGCTTGCTTTCTGCGGACCGGCAGCAGATATAAGGCCGGGAGGTTGGCGGTGGACGAGCCACTCGCCAACCGGGTCAGGTCCGGAAGGAAGCAGCCCTAACGAGCGCGGTTCGGGTCGCTCGTCAGCCTCCCACATCCACTTAGGTTAACGGCCGGGACGCCGCATCGGAGTGGCCCAGCAACAAGCATGAATGAATCCGCCCCCGGTCTCGCATTGGGCGAGAGTTTGTCCAGTCACATCTCCTACCGCGTGCTAGCCCGCAAATACCGGCCCGCGACATTCGATGAGCTGATCGGGCAGGACGCGATGGTTCGAACCGTCTCGAATGCGATTGCGACCGTGCGTATCCCGCAAGCGTGGATCCTGACCGGGGTGCGGGGCGTGGGCAAGACGACAACCGCCCGCATCCTGGCCCGTGCCTTGAATTACGAGCTGCCCGATGGTTCCATCGCCGGGCCTACCGTCGATATGCCGCGCCTTGGAGTCCATTGCCAGGCGATCATGGAAAGCAGGCACCTCGACGTGATTGAAATGGATGCCGCTTCCCACAACAGCGTCGAGGACGTGCGCCAGATCAATGAAGCGATCGGCTATGCTCCGGTGAGCGCTCGCTACAAGGTCTACATCCTCGACGAGGTGCACATGCTCTCGCCGCAGGCCTTCAACGCCCTGCTCAAGACGCTGGAGGAGCCTCCACCCCACGCCAAGTTCATTTTTGCCACTACCGAGATTCGCAGGGTTCCGATCACTATCCTGTCGCGCTGCCAGCGCTTCGATCTTCGGCGGGTGGATGCAGGAACCCTGGTCAAGCACCTCGGCGCAATAGCGGCCAAGGAGAACATCGAGGCTGAAACCGAAGCATTGGCTCTCATCGCGCGCGCCGCCGAGGGGTCGGTTCGCGATTCGCTATCACTGTTCGACCAAGCGATTGCGCATGCCGCCGGCCCCGTTCGTGTCGAGCATGTCCGCCAGATGCTTGGGCTGGCAGATCGTGCGCGGGTGATCGACCTGTTCGAGCAGATGATGCGCGGGGACATTTCCTCGGCATTAGCGGAGCTGCGGGCTCAATACGAGACCGGTGCCGATCCCGCAGTAGTGCTGACCGACCTTGCAGAGTTCACTCATTTTGTGACCCGCATGAAGGTTGTTCCTGCGGTTGGCGATGATCCCGCGCTGATTGAGATCGAGCGCGTTCGGGGACGCATGCTCGCCGAGCGGCTCTCCATGCGGGTGCTTTCGCGCACCTGGCAGATGCTGCTGAAGGGAATAGAAGAGGTTGAGAATGCCGGTCGCCCGCTCGCGGCAGCGGAGATGGTTCTGGTCCGCATCGCCTATGCGGCCGACCTGCCGACGCCCGATGAGGTCATTCGCGCGTTGAACGCCAACCAAGCGACTGCTCGCGAGCCGGCCGACACGGCTGTGCCCGCAGTCCCCGCAGCGTCGGCTCTATCGAACGTCGTGGAGACCGCGCCGGTCGTGCAGCATGGGCGCACGGCCGCGGCTGCGGCGGTTAATACCGCTCCGGCGGCCAACCCCACTGTGCCAGCCTCCGGCGCGGAGCAGAAAAGCGCGCCGGTGATTATAGAGCGTTTCGAGGATCTCATCGGCCTTGCCGTTTCGCACCGCGATCTTGCAGTCAAGCTTGCCCTTGAGCGGGACGTGCGGCTGGTGCGTTGCCATGACGGCCGGCTCGAGATCCGACTGGAAAAAACTGCCGCTGGCACTCTCGTGAATGAGCTCACACGCAAGCTTTCGCAATGGACCAGCCGTCCCTGGAGCGTCATTGTCGCAACCGAGGAAGGCCAGCCGACGGTCAAGTCGCAACAGGAGGCGCGAAAAGCCGAGCTCAAGACCGGCGTGCGCGCCGACCCCTTGGTACAAGCCGTGCTGACGCGGTTTCCCGGCGCGGAAATCGTGGATGTGCGCAAGGCCGAGGCCGTCGTCTCGCAACAACGCGCCCCTGCGGAGGCAGAGGAGAACAAGGCAAGCTCGCCGAACGAATTCGACTTCGGTGCCTTGCCTGAGGACATGCCTATTGAGGAACACGACGACATCTGAGCGGAATTGCACAAATGGTGCCGGAGATGTGAGATGGCAGATTTCCTTGGGCTGATGAAGCAGGCGGCTGAGCTCAAGTCGAAAATGGAAGCGATGCAGGCTGAGCTCGATCACATCGAGGTTGAAGGCATGTCAGGCGGCGGACTCGTTCGAGTGCGGCTGTCTGCCAAAGGCGAGATGAAGGGGCTCAGCATCGAGGATTCGCTGATCAAGCCGGCGGAAAAGGAGATCATGGAAGACCTGATAATGGCGGCTCATGCGGATGCGCGGCGCAAGGCCGAAACGTTGCTGCAGGATAAAATGAAGACTATTGCCGGCGACCTGCCGTTGCCGCCTGGAATGAAGCTGTTCTAAAAACATTGGTTGATGGCAACGACCACGGCCGGCCCTGAAATCGAGCGCCTGATTCAACTGCTGGCGCGACTGCCGGGACTGGGACCCCGTTCAGCGCGGCGGGTCGCGCTATTTCTCGTCAAGAAGCGCGAGCAGGTCATGGCCCCTTTGGGCGCTGCTATCCAGTCCGTTCTGGAAAAAATCGAGATCTGCAAAGTGTGCGGCAATATTGACAGTCGCAACCCGTGCGCCATTTGCGCCGATCCAAGGCGCGATCCAACGATCATCATCGTGGTGGCCGATGTGGCGGATCTCTGGGCACTCGAGCGCGCCCATGCCATCAATGCGCGTTACCACGTGCTCGGCGGCACCTTATCGCCTCTCGATGGCGTCGGGCCGCAGGACCTTGCGATCGACTCGCTCATTACGCGCGCTCAGGATCCGGCGATCGCCGAGCTCGTGCTCGCGCTCAACGCCACTGTTGATGGACAGACCACCGCGCATTACATCACCGATCTTCTCAACGGCGCCAACGTAAAAGTCACGCGGCTTGCCCACGGCGTGCCGGTCGGAGGAGAGCTCGATTACCTTGACGAGGGGACGCTCGCGGCGGCCATCAGGCAAAGGACGCCGTTCTAGATCTTGCCCGGGAAGCGCGTTGTCTGGACGACGGCCGATACAAGCCCGTCGAAATGCCCGCGTCGTTGCAGCCACGCAAGCAAGACGAGGCCCGGACTCGCAGCGATGGCGCAGATTGCGAAGAACCACGCCCATCCTGTGATCTCTGCGATATATCCTGCCCCGGATGAGAGATACGTGCGTCCGAATGCGGCAAGCGCGGTGAGCAGGGCATATTGAGTGGCCGTGTGCAGCGGATTGGTACAGAGGGCCGAAAGATAGGCAACAAAGATGACGGTTCCGATCGCGCTGGTGAAATTCTCAGTTACGATCGCGACCGTCAGCATGGCCGCGTTATGACCAACCACGGCTTGAAGAGAAAACGCGAGATTGGCACTGGCCTGCAGAATGCCGCCGATCCAGAGGCTTGCCGGCAATGAGTATGCGCGCGCCACAAAGCCGCCGGCAAATCCGCCGATCAAAGTGGCTGCAAGCCCTACACCCTTGATGATCGCGGCATACTGGTTGCGGGTGAAGCCCAGGTCGATGACGAAAGGAGCGGTCATTGCTCCAGCAAGCGCATCGGTGAACTTGAACAAAACGACGAAGGCCAGCACTGCAACAGCGGCGTCGCGGGTAAGAAACTCCGAGAATGCGCCGTAGGCGGCGACGGCCACACGTCGAATCGGACTCTCGCTGGAATGCGCGGCATGCTCGGAGACGGCCGCTGTGGATTTCTCCGGCTCTGTTGCGACCAAAGCCGTAGCCATTCCAATCACGACCAGCGCGGCCATGGCGATATAGCCGGCGGTCCAGGCGGTACCCTGGCCAAATCCCAGGCCTTGAAAGCCGCTGACCAGAAACAACGTGCCCGCCGTCGAAGCCAGCATTCCAATGCGATACGCCGCCACGTACGAAGCCATTCCCGCGGCCTGCTCGCTCTCGGACAGGCTCTCAATGCGGAAAGCATCTACGACAATGTCCTGGGTAGAAGAGGCGGTAGCCACGAAAAGTGCCGCTCCGAAAATGAGGTACCACGGCGTCGAGGTCGGGTCGCAAAATGCGACGAGCACGATCGATATGATCAGGAGGAGCTGCGAGAACAGCAGCCAGCCTCGGCGGCGTCCGAAAAGGGAGGAGAGCACCGGCACGTCGAGCGCATCGACCACCGGAGCCCAGAGGAACTTGAGCGTGTAGGGCGTACCAACGAGCGCGAAGAGCCCAATCGTGCCGAGGTCAACCCCCGCTTCCCGCATCCACACCAGCAGGGTGGAGCCGGAAAGCGCGAGCGGCAGGCCGGCCGAGAAGCCGAGGAACAGCACGATCATCACCCGGGTCTGCAGGTAGACCGTCAGCGCGTCGGAAAACCTTGCACGCGGCGCTGTCGTATTCGGAATACTGGTCATTGCTTGAATTTGAACCTGTCCTTGCGCAGAGCGGACCTGACCCAAGCCCGGGTAAGCTGCGGCTGTGCGGCCCCTGGAAACCGGTGGGACATCGCCGAGAGGGGCGCCCGGCCGCCCACGCCCGCCCCCTGCTCTCCGACAGGATTGAGACGAAATCGCGCCGCTACGAGCGTTATTTTCCGGCAGCAAGCCGGGCGGGCGGGGCAGCGGGTATCACCAGCGGATCGGGCGCCTCGTCCCCATCGAACTCGACTTCCTTAATACGCGAGGCGCGTTTTTCCACCTTTTCCGCGGAAATGAGAATCTGCCGCAGGTCTTCGTTGGCCTGGCCAAAATGCTTCTGCAGGTTCAACGCGCGTTCGTGCAGACGATCGATGTCGTCCATGAGGTGGCCGACCTCGGCGTGGATCTTGTCTGCAGCCTCACGCATGCGGGCATCCCTGCGGATCTGCTGAATGACGTGAATGGCCAGCATGAGAAGCGAGGGAGATACGATGACGACCTTGGCACGGAACGCTTTTTGCACGATGTCGTCGAAGCCGTCATGCAATTCCACATAGACGGATTCGGAGGGAACGAACATCAGCGCCAGATCCTGCGTCTCGCCCGGGATCAGGTATTTCTCCGAGATGTCGCCTACGTGCCGGCCGAAGTCCTGCCGTAACCTGGCGGCGGCTTGTTTTCGCTCCTCATCGTTTTTTGCATCGCGCAGTGCCGTGACTGCCTCGAGCGGAAACTTGGCATCGATCGCCAGCGGCCGCCCGTCGGGGAGGAACACGGCGCAGTCGGGGCGGCTCTTGTTAGACAAGGTGAATTGAAATTCATAACAATCCCGCGGCAATCCATCCTGGACGATGATTTCCAGGCGGCCTTGGCCGAAGGCGCCGCGCTGCTGCTTGTTGGCGAGCACGCTGTGAAGCGACGACATGTTTGCTGCAAGCTCGGTGATGTTCTTCTGAGCGTGATCGATCACCGCGAGGCGCTCGTTGAGCTTCTGCAGGCTTTCCAGCGTGTGCTGCCGGCTCGTCGTCATCGACTGGCTGAGATGATGGCTTACCGAATCGAGGCGCTCATTGACGGCGCGATGCAGCTCGGCCTGCCGATCCGCCAGCATGTCGCGCATGCTCTCGATGCGCACTCCCGTCTCCGATTGCAGGCGAGCAAGCTCGGCAAGGTGCCGCTCGAACGCCGCTTGATGGCGACGCCGGAGCGCGTGCACGCCCAGCACGACGGCGCTCGTTATGGCGGTCGCGGCGACGACCATCAGCAACACGCCAACGGCGGAGAGGAGCGGGTCCATGATCCGGCACTCTACAGTGATTCTATGCCGTGAACAAAAATAGAACAGAGGACGAGGCGTGACTAGAGGGTATAAGCATGCAGCGAGAATCCCCGTTACATTGACCCACTTTGCGCGACTGCTTACATCGCCGCCATGGCCGTGCGCGAAATCCTCATCTTGCCGGACAACCGGCTCCGCAAAGTCTCCGAGCCGGTCAAGAAAATCGATGCCGGCATCCGCAAGCTCGTCGACGACATGTTCGAGACCATGTACGACGCGCCCGGTATCGGGCTTGCCGCCATCCAGATCGGCACCGGCAAGCGCGTGATCACAATGGACCTTGCGAAGAAGGAAGAGCCGAAGAAGCCGCAGGTGTTCATCAATCCCGAGATCGTATGGTCCTCAGATGAAAAGGCGGTCTATGAAGAGGGCTGCCTGTCGATTCCGGAGACCTACAACGACGTGGAACGCCCGGCGCGGGTCAAGGTGAAATATCTTGATCTCGAAGGAGAGCTGCACGAGATCGAAGCCAATGGCCTGCTTTCCACGTGCCTCCAGCACGAGGTCGATCACCTCAACGGCATCTTGTTCATCGATCACCTTTCCCGGCTCAAGCGCGATCGCATCATCAAGAAGTTCACCAAGACGGCGAAGCGTGCGGGCTGACGGGCGCCTCGCGTCTGCTATCTTGCCAATTCAAGCTGCATATTGATATCTTTGATATCGGAAAGCGGCGGTAAATGTCTGACCTGTTGATCCGCGATGTTGACGCTCACCTCAAGCGCAAGCTCCAGGCGAGCGCTCGCATTCATCGGCGGAGCCTCTCGGAAGAGGCGAGAATCCTGCTCAAGAAGGCGCTGCTCGAACCACCGGGAAGGCGCAGAATGGGACAAGCGCTGCTGGCGTTGATTCCAGAAGAAGCCAGAGGAGATGACCTCGTATTCGAAATTCCTGGCGATCTGAGCCCCCCACCTGACTTTGAATGATTCTGCTCGACACGAATGTAATTTCGGAGTTGATGAAGCAACAACCTGATCAGGCTGTGATCGCCTGGCTTGACGCGCAGGTTTGGCACACGTTGTTCTTGTGTACCCCCGTGCTTGCCGAATTGCATTTCGGAGTTGCTCGGTTGGCGAATGGGCGCCGAAAAGGAGCTCCTGGCCAGAGCGCTGGATCAAATCGAAAGCGAGTTGTACGAACGACGAATTCTCGCATTCGATCAGCCCGCCGCGGCGACCTATGGTCGCCTCGCAGCAGAGCGACAACGCAAGAGAAGGCGAATGGAGCAAATAGATGCGATGATTGCCGCCATTGCCCTAAGCCATCGGGCAAATCTTGCTACCCGTGATAGCGCTGATTTTACTGGTCTGGGATTAGAGCTGATAGATCCGTTTGATTTTCAGTAGTCGAGCGGCGGCAGCCTGTACTGCCGCAGAATTGAAAAAATGTCGCTGCGCATCGTTTTCATGGGCACGCCAGAGTTCGCGGTACCGACACTGATCGAGATCATCCGGCGCGGGTACGACGTCGCTGCCGTCTATACCCGCCCCGCCAAGCCGTCCGGTCGGCGCGGCCTGGAGCTGATCCCAAGCCCGGTAGAACGGGAAGCCCAGCGCTTCGGACTAAAGGTGCGCACGCCGGCAACCCTGCGAGCTGCACAGGAGGAAGGCGCCATGCGCGCACTGGGCGCGAATGCCGCTGTCGTCGTGGCATATGGACTCATTCTGCCGCAGCCGGTCCTGGATAGCTTCCCGCTCGGCGCATTCAATCTGCATGCCTCATTACTGCCGCGCTGGCGCGGTGCTGCACCGATCCAGCGCGCGATCATGGCCGGCGACCCGGAGACCGGCGTGATGGTCATGAAGATGGAGGAGGGGCTCGATACCGGGCCGATTGCCATGGCCGAGCGCGTGCCGATCGAGCCCGACGCGACCGCCGGCGATTTGCACGACCGGCTTGCGCGCCTGGGTGCGGACCTGATGGTACGGGCGCTCGCAGCGCTCGAGCGGGGCTCGCTTACCCTCACGCCGCAGCCGCAAGCAGGGGCAATCTATGCGAACAAGATCGGCAAGCACGAAACGCGCATCGCCTGGACGCAGCCTTGGCAGGTCGTCCACAACCACATCCGCGGCTTGTCACCCCATCCCGGCGCCTGGTTCGAATGGGAAGGCGAGGAAGAGCGCCATCGTATCAAGGTGCTCCGCTCAACGCGCGGCGAAGGCTCCGGACCGCCGGGCATGGTGCTCGATGACGACCTCACGGTTGCGTGCGGGCAGGGCGCGGTGCGCATCCTAGAGCTGCAGCGCGCCGGCCGCCGCACGATGAAAGCGGGCGAGTTCGCGCGCGGCAGCTCGGTGCGCCCCGGAACCAGGTTCGAATAGGGGCCCCAATGCCGCGCTACAAGCTCACGGTCGAGTACGACGGCACGCCGTTCGTGGGCTGGCAAATCCAGGAGAACGGGTCCTCGGTGCAAGGGGAGCTGGCGCTCGCTGCATCGCGGTTTTCCGGCGAGAAGATGAGCGTGCACGGTGCGGGCCGCACCGATGCCGGCGTGCATGCGCTAGGGCAGGTGTGTCACTTGGACATGAAAAGGGATTGGGAGGAGGACACGGTACGCGATGCCTTGAACGCGCATCTTCGCCCGCATCCCATCGCAGTCATTGCGGTGGAAAAGGTCGCATCATCGTTTGATGCGCGCTTTTCCGCGGTCAAGCGCCATTACCTCTATCGCATAATCAATCGTCGTGCCGATCTCACGCTCGAGCGGGGGCGGGCCTGGCGCATCGCCAAGCCGCTCAACAGCGCAGCCATGCACGCGGCGGCGCAGCGTCTCGTTGGCCGGCATGACTTCACGACCTTTTGCAGCGCCGAATGTCAGGCGAAGTCGCCAGTCAAAACTCTCGACCGTCTCGACGTGCAGCGGCTGAAGGATGACGTCCATATCGCCGCATCGGCGCGCTCTTTCCTGCACAGCCAGGTGCGTTCAATGGTCGGCGCGCTGGCGCTGGTCGGGGAGGGCAAGTGGAGCGCCGACGATGTGTCCGCCGCTCTCGAACGCCGCGACCGTGCCGCCTGTGCCCCGGTTGCACCGCCCGACGGGCTTTATCTCCTCAGTGTCGATTACCCCGAGGCCGCAGGAGTACATTGAGCGGAGATCGCCATCTACAGATAGATGGCCAGGGAACTGGAAGCAGTGGAAAGACTTCGCAAGCTGGGTTTCGATCCGCTCGAGGCCGGACCGGACAGGTTTGCCGATTACATTCGCAGCGAAGTCGCCCGTTGGTCCGCGGTTGCGCGCGCCGCCGGGTTGAGGAGCTAGCCGCGACGATTATGCAGAGGCGGTTCTCGAGCTCGTCGGTTCGTCGAAAAACGCTGGCATGATCTCCTGCGCCAAGCGGCGCAGGCTTTCGCGCGAGCCGCCCAGCTCACGATCACGTACTCGACGCCGGCTCGGCGCAAGGCTTCGAGCTTGCCCATGATCTCGTCTGGCGTGCCGATCAAGCTGTTCGCTTCTGCGTCCTCGGGGGCATGATCATACGCCAAGATATGCGATCCACCGGCAATACCGCATAAAGAGCGTGAACGAGCCGCACCAACGAGTCGTGCGCGAAAGTGAATTGCGAGCCGTGTAGTCTCCGCTTAGCCCGCCGGACCCGCTGCAATGTCGCATCGGCCTGACCCGATTATGATTGTCGCGGTACCGTCCTTCGTGGTTGAGCTTACGTACGTCAAATTCCCATTTTGACGGTCGAATTCGTAGGACATATCGCCGTGAGCCGCGCTAATCCAACGGTCATCAAACCGTCGGACCGTAAGCGACGTGCCATCGGTAAGCACGAGAGTCTTCGCGGCTTCATCAATCCAGAAGCCAAAATTCTCCTCGATGCTCGACGAAGCGCTTCCCTTCGGCGCGTCTGCGATAACTACTTTTTTTGTCAGGCAATGTAGGTAGCTGCGTGCAAACGCAGGCTCCGCCCAAACGGCGACAGCCATCAGGAGCAGCGCGCATTCTGCAATCGCGCTTTTCATCGCTCCTCCAGCCACCTCAGTCCCGTGACCGCATCCTATCCAATAGTAGATCAATGCCAAAGCAAGAGATCCATGGGTGCAGGGACCCCGAGTGGCCGGGGCACGACCAAGCATGGACTGGGATGACTATTTTTCATCGCTCGGATTGCAAAGGGTCTTCAGCTCGATCCATGGAAATTATTCAAGGACGATCGAGAAGTGAAACGATCGTGGTACCCTCACTACGTCACCCGCTCCTTCGCTGGCCAAAGTTACAGCCGTGCAGAACGCTCACTCTCGGCGCACTACGAAGCAGGTCACAGACCCCTCTGCCTTCTCAAAACTTCATCCATCGGAGGAAATCTTGGTGATTTCCGACCCAAAGGCGCCGGGAATCATTACATTTCTTCTTAGGTGGACGAGATCTTGAGAAGGGACCCTGGGTATCATACCGCCCTTGTTTGGCCAGCGCGACATCCACGTGCATGTGCCGGAAGGCGCGACCCCGAAGGACGGACCCTCCGCCGGCGTCGCCATGGCCACCGCGATCGTGTCGGTGATGACTGGCATTCAAGTGCGCCGCGACCTTGCGATGACTGGCGAGATCACGCTGCGCGGCCGCGTGTGGCCGATCGCCGGTCTCAAGGAGAAGCTGCTCGCGGCTTTGCGTGGGGGCATCAAGACGGTGCTCATTCCCGAAGGGAACGCCAGGGATCTTGTCGAAATCGCGGACAGCATCAAGAGTGGGCTCGAAATCGTTCCGGTCTCGCGCATGGACGAGGTGCTCGCCCGCGCGATGACGTGCAAGCCGGAGCCGATCGAGTGGGACGAGACCACGACCACTGCGGCGGCCGTGCCCGAGGAGGCCTCGGTCGATGAGGAAGCCTCGACGCTCACCGCGCATTGACCGACATTCGTTGTCGACGTGAAAAAGCGAGGGCGCACGCGCGCCCTCGCGGCTCGAACCAACACTGGGTGGCCTAATCCGCCGGGCGCTTAGTAGCCCGACGGCGGAGGTGCACCGCCCTCCGAGGGGGTGGGCGGATTGGTGGGAAGCGCCTGGGCAGCGGCCAGGTTGATGCCCGCAAGCAGCGTCACGCCTGCAAGCAAGGCTGCGATGATCTTATTCATGAGGTATCTCCTTCGTGCGATGTTTCATGGGTTGCCGCCGGAATAGGGATTGCCACGCCGGACGGAGCTTTTCAGGACGCCGGAGAGGTCGCTCAGGCGTCCCTTCGCACAACGGAGCTAAGCAGCGTGCCCGAAGATCGCTTTTGCGATATTGCCGCCTCCGATTGCGTCTTGCGCAGATTTGCAAGTCGGCCTGGGCTGCTGAATTAAGGCAGGCTCACGACGTCGTCCATTGCCGGGGCACTTGCTCGAAGATAGCGCACGGTCCGTCCGTATGTCTGGCGACGCAGGTGGCGCCTCGGTGTGGCGTTCGTCCCATCCGGTGGTGTTGGTGCGGCGTTCGAGAACACGAAGATCCCGCTCAGGAAGTGGTTTCGCACGATCCACGTAATGTTGACCAACAGAGGCGCGACCAACGCAGATGTACGCTGCTGAGTGAGCGCTGCGCTCCATGTGAACGCCATACTGACGGTTTAGGCGGGATTGCGCAATTCGCAGCAACGCATCCAAAGAAAATGCGGGGCTGCTCCCCACACTGCAGTCTGTCTCAAACGTTCGTAATCGGCAGACCTCTCATGAAATCTCTGACCGCAGTTTTAGCCTTGGCCACGTTCCTTGTCGCTCTGGGATCAGTGCCTGCGGCGAATGCCGCGCGTCGGTCGGTACCCCGCTACGATCAGTACCGCGCGTACCGCGACCCCGGCGGATCATGGCAATGCTATCCTTACTGCGAGGGTGGGACCTACGAGGGCCGCCCCGTCCGGGAGTGGCTCAAGCCCGACAGTTGGTAACCGCTCCGCGATAGGGCAAAGGACTAAACCGCTCGCGCGGTAGGGCGAAATCGGCTCAGCCGCTTGTACTGCAAATTCCGCGAAATCTTCTTGTCATCGCTAACGAGATCATTGAATGACCTTTGGACCGCCCGCTAGAAATAAAAAAAGTCCGTCTAACAACTCGTCGGGTTTGGCAGGTGGGCGGGTAGCGGGTAGGTTCCGTTTCGCTGCTCGCCGAATGTTCGTGGTCGGATCAGGACCGGCGGTCCAGCGCATTATTCTCGGTCCAGGGGACAGCCTGTTCGAGGCAGGTGAAGTAATCGTCAAGCAGTTTCTCGGCTCGTGCACGGGTGACGATCGCGGCTCCGCTGTTGACCGACGCCATGGCAATCTCTGCGGTCATGAACGCCCGGGCCAAATTAGCGGTGTATTCGGTGCTGGTCATGGGTCTGTCTCCTACTGATGCATTTCGCGATCGTTTTTAATTCGTGGATGATTCTCTTTGTACGTGTGGCTCCGGCCGAGAAGTTCAGCTCCTAAAATTTCCGTCTCTAGCCTTGGAAGCTAGTGCCGTATCTCTACCGCGGCAATTATGCACATAGAAAATCTGCTCGAACGTAAGATGGAGCGGACTAGGCGATCGGGGGCGAGGTAGTAGTGCTTTGGTATAAGAGATGGGAAGATCAGATGTCGCCCTGTGGAGACATCGCAGTCTTCTCGGGCCCGGAAAGACGGCCGGTTTCAGCGCAGTAGGAGCGGATCGACGGAGATCGCCTGCTTGGCAAGGTCCTCTCCGCCGCACGTGGCCCATTATGGCCCGCGATTATTCACGCCGTAAAAATGCTGCATTCAGATAGCGGCCAATTCAAAAAACCGGCTGGCAATAACAACTGCTCTGGAAGCACCGCGGTGCGAGCCGGCTCCAGTCTGCCTCGGGTGACTTGCAGCAAAGGAGGCCATCATGATTACGTCTGCTCACGATAATCGGATTTGCCGGAGCAAGGAAGACATAAGCGCCGTGCCCGAACGGCACCGGATATATTAGATTTTGCCAGGGACCTGAGCTCGGTATCTTTGTCATCGCAGCGCTTGTTCTTGAAGTCCTTTTCATCTGTCGGTCGCCACGATCGAGGCCAACGCGGTGGTATTGGCGGCGGAATCGATCCCGATAATTTTGACTTTCTTAGTGGCTTCGTCGATCGGACTTGCGAGTGCGGCCAGCACAGATTGGGTCCATTCGGCCCAATTCGGGCCAAGGTCAAGGAACAGAGAGAATTCGGCCAGTATTTAAGTGGCTTACCGAAAATGACGTTTGCGAGCTCGAGTCCTACATGCTAGCCACGCAGTCCAGTCTTTGCGAGCCTCAGGTTTCTCCATGGCCTTCGTTCGTCGGATTAAACGATTTAGTATTGGATAGGATGCGGTCACGGGACTGAGGTGGCCGGAGGAGTGATAAAAAGCGCGTTTGCAGAATGCGCGCTGCTCGTTGATGCAGGCGCCTTCTGCATCTGAAGCCACTCAAGCCCATGGGCAATGGTATGAAACTTCCCCGTAGAGCTTTTCTGCATATTGCAGCGGGCGCTGCCGCGCTGCCGTCCCTGTCTCGCATTACGCTAGCCCAGGAAACTTATCCGTCGCGTCCGATCTACGTCATTGTCGGTTTCACTGCCGGTGCGGCAGCCGACGTTACCGCGCGCTTGCTGGGCGACGGCATGGGGCGCATCCTGGGTCAGCAAATCGTTGTCCAGGACAAGCCGGGCGCAGGCTCGAGCATCGCAGCCGAATATGTCGCGCACGCGGCCAAGGATGGCTACACTCTATTCCTCGCAACCCTGTCCATCATCGCCAACCAGATCGTCAACCCCAATCCGGCCCTCGATCTGACGAGGGATCTTGCGCCGATCGCCCTCCTCGCCTCGGGGGCCGTGGTTCTTGTGGTCAATCCGGAGATCAACGTACACAGCGTTGCCGAGCTCATCGCCCTTGCCAGGTCAAAGCCGGGCGAGGTGCTCCACGCCACAGTCATGGGTAGTCTGCCCCACCTTGCGAGCGAGTTATTTGCTCAGCGCGCCGGCATCAAGCTGATGCAGGTGCCTTATCAAGGCAGTCCGCAGACGACCGCCGATGTCATCGCCGGCCGCGCCATGATCACGTTTTCGCCGGCCTCGACGGTGGTCGGCCAGATCGCAGCAGGCAAGCTTCGGGCGCTCGCGACGGTGGCAAATAAACGCTCCAGTGCGCTTCCCGACGTGCCGACGATGGCGGAAGCCGGGATACCCGATTTTGATACCAGCCTCTGGTTCGGGCTGCTGGCGCCTGCGGGCACGCCGCGGCCGGTGATTGAAAAACTCGCCGACGCCGCTCAAAAGGCGATGCATGCACCGGAAGCAGTGGAAAGACTTCGCAAGCTGGGTTTCGATCCGCTCGAGGCCGGGCCGGACAGGTTTGCCGATTACATTCGCAGCGAAGTCGCGCGTTGGTCTGCGGTTGCGCGCGCCGCCGGATTGAGGAGTTAATCCTGTCGAGAAAGAGCGAGCGCCGTCGAGGCGACGCTTGGACCGCGTTTCGGTGAGATGTGGTCAGCAGTGCGGCAAACTCGCTCTGCTCCCTCCCCCTTGTGGGGACCCACAAGGGTGGAGCGGAGCACTCTAGGCAAAATAACGGTCGAGAATCCTGCGATAGACCGCGGTGAGCAGCGCGAGGTCCGCTAGCGGCGTGCATTCGTCCACCTGATGCATGGTCTGGCCGACCAGACCGAATTCGATGACGGGACAGTAGTCCTTGATAAAGCGTGCATCGGAGGTTCCTCCGCTGGTGGAGAGGGTCGGTGCGCGACCGGTTACTTCCTTCGCCGCGCTGGTCACGAGATTAAGGAAATCGCCTCCTTCGAGCAGGAAAGAATCGGCATTGGAGGGTTCCCAATCGATGTGCCAGCGCACGCGCTCGCGCGCCGCATTGGTTGCGATTCGCTCGATCAGCGTCTTGAGCGAAATCTGGCTGTGGCAATCATTGAAGCGGATGTTGAAACGCGCGCGCGCCTCGGCGGGAATGAGATTGACGACCTGGTTTCCGATGTCGATCGAGGTGAACTCCAGGTTCGACGGATCGAAATGTGCGCTGCCCTGATCGAGCGGGGTGCTCATCAAGGCGCTCATCAACATGACAAGCCCGCGCACCGGGTTCTCCGCACGTGCCGGATAGGCGACGTGGCCTTGCTTGCCCTTGACGACCAGGACGCCATTGAGGGAGCCGCGCCGGCCGATTTTGATCGTGTCGCCGATCCCTCCCACATTGGTCGGTTCTCCAAGGATGCAGTGGTCGAACCGCTCGCCCCGCTCGCTTGCCCAGGCCAGGAGCTTGACTGTGCCATTCACAGCAACCCCTTCTTCATCTCCGGTGATCAGGAATGAAATCGATCCCTTGGGCTTGCCGCCGCGTGCGACGAGATGATGGATCGTCGCCGCCATTGCACAGGCAATGCCGCCCTTCATGTCAACGGCGCCGCGACCGTAAAGGATGTCGCTGCTGATCTCCCCGGCGAACGGCGGGTAGGTCCAGGTCGCCGTTTGGCCGGGAGGCACCACATCGGTATGGCCGGCAAAGACGAGATGCGGCCTTGCGTTTCCGATGCGGGCATAGAGGTTTTCGACCGGAAGCGTTCCGGGCTCGGCGAAGATGGTGCGATGAACCTCGAACCCGGCGCTCTTGAGGACCGATTCGATCAGGGCAAGCGCACCCCCCTCCGCAGGAGTTACTGACGGGCAGCGGATGAGATCGCGGGCAAGGGTGACGGGATCTGCGGCCATATGCGGTCTCAATCCCTCAACAACTCGTTGATCGAGGTTTTGGCCCGGGTGCCTTCGTCCACCCGCTTGACGATCACAGCACAATAGAGGCTGGGGCTCACAGCACCGTTCCTGGTCGGCTTGCCCGGCAGCGAGCCGGGAACGACGACTGAGTAAGGCGGCACTTCGCCCTGGAAAATCGCGCCGGTTTCCCGATCGACGATGCGCGTGGAAGCGCCGATGAATACGCCCATGGAAAGTACCGAGCCTTGACGCACAATCACGCCCTCCGCCACCTCCGAGCGCGCACCAATGAAGCAATTATCCTCGACGATGACCGGCCCCGCCTGCAACGGCTCGAGCACGCCGCCGATGCCGGCACCTCCTGAGATGTGGCAATTCTTTCCGATTTGCGCACAGGAGCCGACCGTCGCCCAGGTATCGATCATGGTGCCGGAATCCACGTAGGCGCCGAGATTGACGAAGCTCGGCATCAGTACCACGCCAGGCGCGATATAGGCCGAGCGGCGCACCACGCAATTTGGCACGGCGCGGAAACCGGCTGCCCGAAACCGTTCCTCTCCCCAGCCTGCGAATTTGGAATCAATCTTATCCCACCACACCGCGTCGCCCGGGCCGCCCGCGATCACCCCCATCTCGCGCAACCGGAATGAAAGCAACACTGCCTTCTTGAGCCACTGGTTCACCTCCCAGTGGCCGTTTGGCCCGCGTTCTGCGACTCGCGCCTCGCCTCGGTCGAGCAGATCCAGCGCCGTATCCACCGCCCTGCGTATCGCGCCCGTACTTGTGGGCCCGAGGGAGTCGCGATGATCGAAGGCGTCCTCAATGATTGTTGCAAGCTGCGCATGTGACATCGGCCCACCTATCTCCGGGTAATGGCTGTTAAAAATGCTGTGAGATCGTCCGTGACGTGATCGACATGAGGCGCGTCGCGCCCTTCGAGCTCCCAATCCTCGCGGAAGACTTCGCGTGAATGCTCTGGCACGACCAGGACGGTGGTCATGCCGAGCGCGTGCGGAACCGCAAGGTTGCGCGCGAGATCCTCGAACATCGCGGCGCTCGCAGCGTCGATCTTCAGAGATTGGATGAATCGATCATAGGTTTGCGGCGATGGCTTCGGCTCGAGCTCAGCCGCGACGATATCGAACACATCCTGGAAGTGTCGCTCGATCTGGAGCCGCTCGAGTACCGCTGCAGCGTGGCGGCGCGTGCCGTTGGTCAAGATGACCTTGCGACCCGGAAGCTTCTCGATCGCGTCACCCAAGGCCGGATTCGGCTCGAGCGGTGAGTGATCGATCCGGTGAACGAAGTCGAGGAAATCGTCAGGCTTCATTCCATGCTCGGTCATCAGACCACGCATGGAAGTGCCGTAGCGTTTGTAGTAGTCCTTCTGCAGTCGGAAGGCTTGTTCGTGGGTGAGTTTCAGGAAATCCGCGATATAGTCGCGGATTCGTTTGTCCACCTGCTGCCAGAGATTGACGCTGTGCGGGTAAAGCGTGTTGTCGAGATCAAAGATCCAGGTCTCGACGTGCCCGAAGGCGCGGGGGCGGCGGTCGCACGGAGCATTCATGCCGCTACGGTTCGATCCTCTACGATCCCGCGCAGGGGCCGATCGAACAGCAGAATGAGGGCGCCGGCGATCGCGGCAATGCCGGCAATCATCAGGAAGAACATGAGCTTGTCCATTCCGCTCCAGAAGCTTCCGAGCCAGCCGGCGATGAAATTGCCGGCGAAGCTGGTTGCAAGCCACAATCCCATCAGCATTGAAACCATATGCGCGGGAGCAAGCTTGGAGACGAGCGATAGTCCGACTGGGGAGATGTAGAGCTCACCCAGAGTGATGACCACGAAATAGGCCAGCAGCCACAACCAGCTCGCTTCGTCGCCGCCGGCGCTCCACGCGGCACCGGCCATGATCAAGTTGGCAACCGCCACCCCGAGGCATCCGAGCGACATTTTGGTAATGGTTCCCGGCTCGGTGCCTCGCTTCGCCTGCCGCGCCCAAAGCCTGACTATGAAGGGCGTGAAGGCAAAGATCAAAAAAGGATTGAAAGCCTGAAACCAGGTTACCGGGATCTCCCCGTGCCAGAAGAGGAGATCGATATAGCGATCGGTGTGATCATCGGCCCACAGCACGAGGGTGTTGCCTTGCTGCTCATAGGTCGCCCAGAACAGGGTGGTTGGCGCAAACAGCAGGAGGAGCGCGATAATCCTGAGCCGCTCTCGGCGATCCAGAGGTTTGGCAGCATTGTCCGTGCGCTTGCTCCGGTGGAGCTCGTCGGGCGGCAGTATCCGCAGAGCGCGGATGTAAATAAAAAGCGCGATTGTCATTCCGATCCCGGCAGCGGCAAACCCGTAGTGCCAGCCCAACTCTTCGCCCAACGAGCCGCAGATCAAGGGCGCCAGGAATGCGCCGACATTGATGCCGACGTAGAAGATCGAGTAGGCGCGGTCGCGCCGTGGATCGCCAGGCGCGTAGAGCCCGCCCACCTGCGCGGACATGTTCGGCTTGAATGCGCCGTTGCCAAGGATGAGCAGAGTGAGCGCGATCAGAAAGAGCGGCTCGAATGCCATGAGAAAATGGCCGATCGCCATCAGCGTCGCCCCCAGAAGGATGGTGCGATGCTGGCCGAGGATCCGGTCGGCCAGGAGGCCGCCGAAAAACGGCGTCAGGTAAACGAGCCCGGTGTAGAGGCCATAAATGTGCGAGGAGAGGGGCTGCGGGCCAAGAGGCCCGATGAGCGTTTCAAGCCCGTGTTTGAGCGCCGCTAGTCCGATGACGTTCTCGGCATGGCCCGGCAGCAGCAGGGTTCTCACCATGTAGAGAACCAGAAGCGCGCGCATGCCGTAATAGGAGAAGCGCTCCCACATTTCGGTGGCGAACAGAAAAGTCAGCCCGCGAGGATGCCCGAAGAGATCCGGCGGCCGGACCGCAATGCCCTCATGCGCCTGAACGGAGCTCACCATGCTATATGCTCGGATTGAGTGATTGGACGTGCCATGGCGGCACGGTGTGATCACCCCGCCCGACCTGCTCAAGGTTCCTGCTTAACCATTAAACTGCGGCATTGCGCAACAGCCTTCCCGGTCGCAGAGGTCGCATATGGCTGACAGCTGCCCCATCGGGCAGCGCGTATCGAAGCAGACATCAAATCCTTCAGCGAGGTAGCGAAGCCGGCGAACCTGAAGCTCGAAGATAAGCGTTTACACGTCCACCATCTCCTCGTCCGCGAATTCCGCACGCTCCTGAATAAAGGCGAAGCGCGCTTCGGGCTTGTTGCCCATGAGCCGCTCGACGGAGCTGTCGGTCTTCTTGCGGTCATCCTCCACCACCACGACCCGCAGCAGGGTGCGTTTTCTTGGATCCATGGTGGTCTCCTTGAGCTGGGAGGAGAGCATCTCACCCAGTCCCTTGAAGCGGCTTATCTCGACCTTGGTGTTGGAATGGAACTCCTTCTTGATGAGCTCCTGCCTGTGCTTCTCATCGCGCGCATAGAAAACCTTGCCGCCGTGGCTGAGGCGGTAGAGAGGCGGCACGGCGAGATAAAGGTGACCATTGTCGATCATCTTGGGCATTTGGCGGTAGAAGAACGTGATCAACAGCGACGCGATATGGGCACCGTCCACGTCGGCGTCGGTCATGATGATGACTTTCTCGTACCGCAAGTCCTCCTCGCGGTAATGCACGCCCGTGCCGGACCCGAGCGCCTGTACCAGATCCGATAGCTGCTGGTTCTGGGCGAGCTTGTCCTTTCCAGCGGAGGCGACGTTGAGGATCTTGCCGCGCAACGGCAGCACCGCCTGAGAGGCGCGGTCGCGAGCCTGTTTCGCAGAGCCGCCAGCCGAATCCCCCTCGACGATGAAGATCTCCGAGCCCTGCGCAGCTGTGTTGGTGCAGTCCGCGAGCTTGCCGGGAAGACGCAACTTGCGCACCGCAGTCTTGCGGGCAATCTCCTTCTCTTGCCTGCGGCGAATGCGCTCCTCGGCACGCTCGATCACGAAGTCGAGCAGCTTGTTCGCCTGGATGGGGTTGCCCGCGAGCCAGTGGTCGAAGGGATCCTTGATGGCGTTTTCCACGATGCGGCTTGCTTCCGCGGTCGCCAGGCGGTCTTTTGTCTGGCCCTGGAATTCCGGCTCTCGGATGAAGACGGAGACCATGCAGGCAGCGCCGTTCGTGACATCATCCCCGGTCACGACTGCCGCACGTTTGCCTTGTCCCATCCGCTCGGCGTGATCCTTGATGCCTTTGAGCAGCGCGCTTCGGAGCCCGGACTCGTGCGTGCCTCCGTCCGGGGTCGGTATCGTGTTGCAGTACGACGAGAGGAAACCGTCACGATCCGCCGTCCAGGCCACCGCCCACTGCGCTCCGCCGTGCGCCCCGATCTTGCCGGCGGTGCCGGTAAAAATATCGGGGTGGACCAGAGCTGCTCCCGCTATTGTCGCGGACAGATAATCCTGCAGCCCGTCGGCGAAGTGAAACGTGGCCTCCTCGGGCACGTCGGCTATACCGTGCAGAAGCTCTTTTGCGCAGGACCATCGGATCTCGACTCCGCCAAACAGATAGGCTTTTGATCGCGTCATCTTGAACACGCGATCGGGCCTGAAATGCGCGTTGGCTCCGAAGATCTCGGGATCAGGCCGGAAGCGAACCTTGGTGCCTCGTCGGTTCGGAGCACGGCCGAGCTTTTCCAACTTGCCCTTCGGCTTGCCGCGCTCAAACACCATGCGATGGAGGGTCTGCTCGCGAGCGACCTCGACTTCCATGCGCTCCGAGAGCGCATTGGCAACTGAAACACCGACGCCGTGCAGGCCGCCCGAGGTCTCATAGACCTTGGAGTCGAACTTTCCACCGGCGTGCAAGGTGCACATGATCACCTCGAGCGCCGATTTCTTTGGAAACTTGGGGTGAGGATCAACCGGAATGCCGCGTCCGTTATCCGTCACGGTCACGAAGCCGTCCGGCTCCATTGCGACGTCGATGAATGAGGCGTGACCCGCAAGCGCCTCATCCATGGCGTTGTCGATTACCTCCGCGAAGAGATGATGCAGCGCCTTCTCATCGGTGCCCCCGATGTACATTCCAGGGCGCCGGCGCACCGGCTCGAGACCTTCGAGCACCTCGATGTCGCGCGCGGTGTAATTGGATTGCGTGCCCGCGAGAGATCTTTCCGCCCGCGTCGCCTTGCCGGTCAATCGGCGAGACGTCGTTGCGGGAAGGTCCGAAAACAGATCTCTGCCCGCCTGCCCGGTGGCGGCTGTTCTGGCGACTGCTCTAGCGCTTTTGGCCATCAGATCGTTGAGGTTGGAATGGTGAGCCCCGAATCACCGGCTGGACTATGCCACGGGAGCGGGGCGCATCATAATGGGGACTTTGCTGAAAGCTGGGCCGACCACCCCGATTGCAAAAGGCCCGGGCGGGAGCCCGGGCCTTGGCATTGTGGTTTGAGGGGAAGCGATCAGAAGTCCATCCCACCCATTCCGCCGGCACCGCCGGGCGGCATGGCAGGCGGCTGCTTCTTCGGTAGCTCGGCCACCATCGCTTCCGTGGTGATCAGGAGGCCGGCAACGGAGCTGGCATCCTGCAGAGCGGTGCGCACGACCTTCGTCGGGTCGATGATGCCCTTCGAGACCAGATTGCCGTACTCGCCGGTCTGAGCATCGAAGCCGAAGGCGTACTGATCCTTCTCCAGGATCTTGCCCACCACGACCGAGCCATCTTCGCCGGCGTTGATGGCGATCTGGCGCGCCGGCCAGGAGAGCGCCTTGCGTACAATCTCGACACCGGTCTTCTGGTCGTCGTTGTGGGTCTTTACCTTCTTGAGCGCTTCAGTGGCACGCAGCAAGGCGACACCGCCGCCGGGCAGAATGCCTTCCTCGACCGCCGCACGGGTCGCGTGCATGGCGTCATCGACGCGGTCCTTGCGCTCCTTGACCTCGACCTCGGTTGCTCCGCCCACGCGGATCACCGCGACACCGCCCGCGAGCTTGGCCAGACGCTCCTGCAGCTTCTCGCGGTCGTAGTCTGAAGTGGTTTCCTCGATCTGGGCTTTGATCTGGGCAATGCGGCCCTCGATCTCGGACTTCTTGCCGGCACCGCCGACGATCGTGGTGTTCTCCTTGTCGATGGTCACCTTCTTGGCCCGGCCAAGCATGTTGAGCGCCACATTCTCAAGCTTGATGCCGAGGTCCTCGGAGATGGCCTGTCCGCCGGTAAGGACGGCAATGTCCTGCAGCATCGCCTTGCGGCGATCGCCGAAGCCGGGGGCCTTGACCGCTGCGACCTTGAGGCCACCGCGAAGCTTGTTCACCACCAGCGTGGCGAGGGCTTCGCCTTCAACGTCCTCCGCAATGATCAAAAGCGGCTTGCCGGTCTGAACGACCGATTCCAAGAGCGGGAGCAGCTCCTGCAGACCGGAGAGCTTCTTCTCATTGATGAGAATGTAGGGATCCTCCATCTCCACCCGCATCTTGTCGGCGTTGGTGATGAAGTACGGAGAGATGTAGCCGCGATCGAACTGCATACCCTCGACCACGTCGAGCTCGGTTTCGAGCGATTTCGCCTCCTCGACCGTGATGACGCCCTCGTTTCCGACCTTCTTCATGGCTTCGGCGAGGAAACGGCCGATCTCCGCATCACCATTCGCGGAGATGGTGCCAACCTGGGCGATTTCGTCGTTCGAGGTGACCTTCTTCGAGTTCTTCTTGAGGTCATCAACGATCGCATCGACGGCCAGGTCGATGCCGCGCTTGAGATCCATGGGGTTCATGCCGGCGGCGACCGCCTTCGACCCTTCCTTGACGATCCACGCCGCGAGGACGGTCGCGGTGGTGGTGCCGTCGCCTGCGACGTCGGAGGTCTTGGAGGCGACCTCACGCACCATCTGCGCTCCCATGTTCTCAAATTTGTCCTCGAGCTCGATCTCCTTGGCGACTGTGACGCCGTCCTTGGTGATGCGGGGAGCGCCGAAGGATTTGTCGAGCACCACGTTGCGGCCCTTCGGCCCCAACGTGACCTTTACTGCGTTGTTGAGGATGTCGACGCCGCGCAACATCTTGTCGCGCGCATCGACAGAAAATCTTACTTCTTTGGCAGCCATTGCTGGTTTCTCCGAGTGTTAAGATACGGGCGCGATCCGCGAGATCAGGCCGCTTTTCTCTTGGCGACACCTTCCTCGATGACGCCCATGATGTCGCTCTCCTTCATGATCAGGAGCTCCTCGCCGTCGATCTTGACCTCGGTGCCCGACCATTTGCCGAACAGCACGCGATCGCCGACTCGAACGTCGATCGGGATGAGCTTGCCGGCCTCGTCGCGGCCCCCAGGGCCCACGGCCAGGACTTCACCCTGAGAGGGCTTTTCCTTGGCGGTATCCGGGATGATGATGCCGCCGGCGGTCTTTTCCTCGGCGTCAATGCGCTTGACGACAATGCGGTCGTGAAGCGGACGAAACTTCATAATGTGTCCTCCTAAACCGTTGACTGGATTGCAGATTGTGCGTTGATGGCGACCGGTAAGGAAACCCACCGATCGTTCCAGGCGCGACATGGGGACTCATTTGCAGCCCGCAAGAGGCGTCGGGAAATAAATTAGCACTCCTTTGGGATGAGTGCCAAGAGAAATCTTAGCAGCAAGTCAGTAGCAGCGCTAGTACCGCTCAAAAAGCGAACCATATCGCCCAATTGTTCATCAGCACTGTGGCAAAAATGCTGCTAACGCCTTGATTTTGGGAACTATTTCCAATCTTTGTGCTTGAGTGTGCGGGAGGTGAGAAGCAAACTTAGGTGTCCGAATCGGAGGGCATCACATGGCATCAAAAGACTTTCGTCGCCAGCTCGAGGGCTACGGTCTTACAACGGCGCAAATACTGTACCGGCTTCCAGACCATCCTTCCTTGCTGCAGACCTTTGTTTGGCAGGACTACGATCTCTGCCCGAGGTTTCCGGTGCTCAACAAGTTTCTGGCATTTTGGCTCGAGACGCTCGAAGGCCCGCTGCACTCGGTTACGGTGGCACATTCGCGGTTGATCAAACCGGCCGAGATTCGCCCGATCGACGGCGAGTTCCGCCTGCACTGATTTCTGCAGGCTGATGGCTGTTGCTGGCGCCGCTATCAGGGGGCGGTGAGCAGCCCGACTATCGCGCCAATCAGGCAAGTGGTCAGGGTGCCCGAGACGATCGATTTGATCCCAAGCGACACAACGTCGTCGCGCCGATCCGGGGCCATGGTTGCCAATCCCGCGATCATGATGCCAAGCGAGCCGAAATTTGCAAAGCCGCACAAGGCATAGAGCATGATCAAGCGCGAGCGTGCATCGAGGGCCGTCTCCGGCAGCCTTGAAAGCTCTATATAGGCGAGAAACTCATTGAGGATCGTTTTCATTCCCATCAGGCTGCCCGCTGTCGCGGCCTGCTCCCACGGAATGCCCATCAGCCAGCATACCGGCGCCATCGCAGCACCCAGCATGCGTTGCAGCGTCAGGGGTGCTCCGCCTATCGGCGGCAGCACGCCGATGACGGAATTTGCAAGGTGCACCAAAGCCACCAGCACGATGAGCATCGTGCAGATGTTGAGCAGCAGCTCGAGGCCGACGGCGCTGCCCCTGACGATCGCATCCATGCTGCTCGAGGCAATTGGCCCGATCTCGATTGCTCCGCCGGTATGCTTTTCGCTCGGATCCGGCACCATGAGCAGGCTCACAAGAATCGCGGCCGGCGCGGCGAGCACCGACGCGATCACGAAATGTGCAGCGGCATTGGGTACGACCGAGCCGAGGAGCGTTGCGTAGAGGACGAGCACCGTCCCTGCGATCCCGGCCATGCCGCCGGTCATCACCATGAACAGCTCGCCGCGCGTGAGGCTCGAGAGATAGGGTCGAATGAACAGCGGAGCCTCCACCATGCCAAGAAAGATGTTGGCGGCAGTGGAGAGTCCCACCGCTCCGCCTACGTCGAGGGTGCGCTCGAGCAGCCGGGAAAACCCGCGAACGATCGGCGGCAGGATACGCCAATAGAACAGCAGCGTGGTAAGCACGCTCATGACCAGCACCACCGGGAGCGCTTGGAGGGCGAGGACAAACTCCGCTCCGGGGTTCTTCAATTCGAAAGGCAGCTGGCCTCCCCCGAGGTAACCGAACACAAAAGAGGTACCTGCCCGGGATGCGGCCGAGATGGCATCTACCGCGTCGTTGATCGCGCCAAACACCCGTGTCGAGCCCGGGAGCTTGAGCATGACCACGGCGGTTGCAAAGGTTGCAAGAAGCCCGATACCGGCCTGCCTCCAGGCAACGGCACGGCGGTCCTCGCTAAAGATCCAGGCGATTGCAAGAAGCGCGAGGATGCCCAGCAGCGATTGTAAATTCAGCATGAACTCGATGACCCGACGGGAGAGCAAATGGTGCGGATTCGTTTCCGGTTTGTAACCCTGACGCTTGATGCGGAGCTGTTGGAATCGCCCACGGCGCGGGCCATCGCGGCAGCGCTGCCCATCTCGTCCTCGGTGCTCACGTTGGGCGAGGAGGTTTATTTCGAGATTCCCGTCAAGCTGCCGACCGAAAAGGATGCAAGAGCCGTTGTGACGCCGGGGGAGATTGCCTATTGGCCGCAAGGGCACTGCATCGCGCTGGGCTATGGGCGCACTCCCATCAGCCGTGGCGACGAGATCCGGCTCGCGAGCCCCTGCAACATATTTGCCCGGGCGACAGGCGATGTGAAGGCTTTGGCCAAGGTGCAGGCAGGATCGAAGGTCGCGGTATCGCGGTTATGAGGGCCTCCTGAAATTTGTCTTGCATTCACCCGCGCCCGACGAACGGCATCAGGTTGGCCATCACGGTCATGAACAGCACGTTGGTGTCGAGCGGCAGGCTCGCCATGTAGACGACGGCGGCCCCGACATCCTCGGCCCGCATGCGCGGCTCGACCGACATGCGGCCGTCGGCCTGCATGACCCCCTGCCCCTCCGCCATGCGCTCGGTGAGGGGCGTTGCAGCATTGCCGATGTCGATCTGACCGCAGGTGATGTTGTACGCGCGGCAATCGAGCGATGTTGATTTGGTGAGCCCGGTCACCGCGTGTTTGGTCGTGGTATAGGCAACCGATCGCGGCCGGGGCGCATGGGCCGAGATTGAGCCGTTGTTGATGATGCGGCCGCCGCGCGGATCCTGGGATTTCATGATCTTGATGGCTTCCTGCGTGCACAGGAACATGCCGGTAAGATTGATGTCGACAACCTTTTGCCAGGTCTCGTACGGCAAATCCTCCAGAGGCACTGCCGGCGCCCCGATGCCCGCATTGTTGAACAGGAGGTCCAATCGGCCGAACGTCTCTTTCGTTCTCGCGAACAGGGTTTTGATGGATTGAACGTTGCTCACGTCGGTAGGGACCACAAGGGTTTTGGGGCCAAGCGAGCTCGCTTCATTCGCGGTCTCCTCCAGCTTGTCTTTTCGACGGCCCGCGAGCACGGCAGCGTATCCCTCCCGCAGCAATGCGAGCGCCACTGCTCTGCCGATGCCCGTTCCAGCGCCGGTGATGATCGCTACTTTCTGCAACCCAGCCATGATCGCGTCCTTCTCATCCCTGTGTGTCTACAGTGGTCCTCTGTTCCCGCAATGCAACCATTATGATGATGCCAGCGACGAGAACGCAATTCGGCCGAAGCGGGAACCCGCCCGCGCGTGGAGCCGGCCTGGCTGGGGCAAGCCTCAATGAATGTTCTTGTACGGCGGACGGGGAATGCCGGCGTGGGCGGCCCGCAATGCAGCCGACCAGCGTTCGCGCAGATCGTGAAAGTACGGCTCGCCGGGCTCGATGCGGTAGTTGAGCTCGGCATCGTAGGCGTCCCGGCGGGCGATGAGGACGTCAAGCGGCAAACCCACGCTGAGATTCGAGCGCATGGTGGAATCGACAGAGACCAGGCCCACCTTCAGCGCGTCATAAAGGTCGATGTCGTAGGTGATGGCGCGGTCCAGCACAGGCTTGCCGTACTTGTGCTCCCCGATCTGCAGATAGGGAGTATCCGGGGTGCATTCGATGAAGTTGCCCGCGGAGTAGAGCATGAAAAGCCGCGGGCGTTCGCCTTTGATCTGGCCTCCCAACAGGAAAGAGACATCGAATTTCACGTCCGAAGCTTCCAGTGCCGGCGCATCCACCTGATGAATTTGACGGATAGTGCGACCCACCCGCTGCGCAGCCTGAAACAGCGTCGGCGCATTCATCAGCGTCTCGGTTTCTCCCGTATTCGGATTTTCCCATCCTTCCCGCAGCATGCTGATGACAGCCTGGCTGATCGATAGGTTGCCGGCCGACGCAACAGCCATGATGCGCTGGCCGGGCTGGATGACGACATGCAGCTTGCGGAACGTGGAAATATTGTCGACGCCCGCATTGGTTCGAGTGTCGGCAAACATGACCAGCCCGTCGCGTACGAGAATGCCGCAGCAGTAGGTCATCCCAACGCACCCGCCAAGCTCGCTGTCATGCGGCACATGCTATAGCGGCGGAGCGGCCCAGGCGGCAATTGCCGGCTCGTCAACGCTTACCCTCACCGCCAGCTCCTCACCCTCGCCTCCATAACGGGTGCCGCGCAGAGGCGCCGCCCCGAGATAGTCCAGCCCAATTGCGACCCGAACGTGAGCAGCTGTTGCACAGATCCCATTCGCCGCATCGAACGCAACCCAACCGAGCTCGGGGATGAATGCCTCCGCCCAGGCATGGCCCGCCTCCTGGTCGGTCACCCCGTCGGCGCGGCGGAAATAGCCGCCGACGTAGCGTGCCGGGATGCCCAGATGGCGCGCGGCAGCAATGAAGATATGCGTGAGGTCCTGGCAGACGCCGCGTTTGAGGGCAAAGGCCTCAATGGCGGTCGTTCCTGCGTGAGTTGGATCGGTATCATAGGTCATGCGCTCGTTGAGGCGATCGAGCAGCACGTGCAGGAGGTGGAGCCGCTCCTCCGCTCCGCTTTCCTCTCGGCATGCGGCGGTAAAGTTGGCGATGTTCTCGTCGACGCTGGTCAAGGCGGTCTGCCGCAGGTAGAGGCCCGGCGGAAATCGCTCGACGCTGCCTCGGATGATGCCTTCGGTGTCGCGGGTCTCGACTTCGCCTTCGGCAGTTACTGCCAGCTCCTGTATCGGACCATCCGTCGTGAATGCGTGCGTGATGTTTCCGAACGCATCCTCGTGCTGATGCAGCCAGCAATCCCGAGACACGTCGATCCGCCAATGGGCGATGTACTGGCCGTCGTGATTTCGTGGCGTGAGGCGTAATATCTGGATGGCACCCGTCGCCGGCCGCCGGTAGCAATATCGCGTGCTATGCGTGATGTGAAGGCGCATTACGGATTTCAGATGTCGGATATCGGAGGTCGGGTGTCACATACCAGGTGTCACATACCAAATGGCCGATTCCAGATGCCAGTGCGCAGGGCGGTTGTTCTCTTACACAGATTCGACAGAGATCGCCCGAGAACTTGTCATCTGACATCCGGGCCTCTGACGTCCGATATCAGACGAGGTATTGCTCGGCGATCGCCGCACCGAGGCGGTTATTGTCGGAGATGAACTCGCTGATGAATTCGTGCAGGCCGTTCTGGAAAATTTCCTCCATCCTGCTGTTCTCGAGGCGCGCACGAATGGCGCGAGCCTGCCGCTGGGAGGGCCCCTGCCGGCCATAGGCCCGCGCGATATGATCGAGATAAAGCACCAGGTTCTGATAACAGCTCGCTAGCGAGCGCGGCAGCTCATCGCGCAGTATCAGCAGATCGCCGATCAGCCAGGGCTTGACGCTCTCGCGATACACCCAGTGATAGGCGGTGAGGGCCGAGACAGATCGCAGAATTGCGGCCCATTGGAAGTAATCGAGGGGCCCGCCGATCCGTTCATGCGCCGGCAGCAGCAGGTGATATTTCACGTCCAGAATGCGCGCGGTATTGTCGGCGCGTTCCATGTACACGCCGAGCCGAGAGAACCAATAGGCATCATTGCGCAGCATGGTACGATAGGCCGAGCCGTCGAAACGCAAGGAGTTTTCCTGCACCCAACGCAGGAACCGCATGAACTCGTCGCGCGAGGAAGGGCCGTTGCCGAACCGCTTGAGCTCGATCCAGGTACCGTTGATGGCATCCCACATCTCGACCGTCAGGGCGGTTCGGACCGCGCGCGCATTGCTGCGGGCGATCTCGAAGCAGTTGCGGATGGAGGAGGGGTTGGCAGCAGAGAAGCAGAGAAAGTCGGTTACCGTTTCCTCGCTCGCCTCCGAGTAGAGCTGCGAGAAGGCATGGACGCAGCCTGCGGTAGCCAGGGCGGAATCCCACTCATTGGACGACCCGGCATAGGCAAGCGGCAGGGTCGTGAGCCGCTGACTGACTTCCAGTATGCGGGCGAGGTACTCCGCCCGCTCCACGTATCGCGCCAGCCAATAGAGATTGTCGGCGGTGCGAGAGAGCATATCAGCGCGCGATTACCGGCTGTGCCGTGCGTTCACCCATCCAGCACCCATGTATCCTTGGTTCCGCCGCCTTGGCTGGAATTGACCACGAGCGAGCCCTTGGTCAGCGCGACCCGGGTCAATCCGCCGGGTACAACGCGGATTCGGTCCGCGCCTGTGAGCACGAACGGGCGAAGGTCGACGTGGCGGGGAGCAACACCTTCCTCCACGCAGGTCGGGCAAGTGGAAAGCGCAAGTGTCGGCTGTGCGATGAAGTTTGCCGGATTGGACTTGAGCTTGGCGTGGAAGGTCGCCAGCGCGTGCTTCCCTGCCTGCGGCCCGATAAGCATTCCATAGCCGCCCGAGCCGTGCACTTCCTTGACCACCAGCTCTTCCAGGTGGTCGAGCACATAGAGCAGGTGTTCAGGCTCGCGGCAGCGCCAGGTGGGTACATTCCTGAGGATTGGCTCGGCCCCGAGATAGAATTTGATGATCCCCGGCATGTAACTGTAGACCGCCTTGTCGTCCGCAACGCCGGTCCCGACCGCATTTGCGAGGGTGACATTGCCGGCCTGGTAGGCCGACATCAATCCGGGCACTCCGAGCGCGGAGTCCGGCCGGAAGGCGAGGGGGTCGAGAAAATCATCGTCGATGCGCCGGTAGATCACATCGACGCGCTTAGGCCCTTGTGTCGTGCGCATGTAGACCAGCTCATCGCGCACGAACAGGTCGCGCCCTTCGACCAGCTCGACCCCGAGCTTATCAGCGAGAAATGAGTGCTCGTAATAGGCCGAGTTGTGGACCCCGGGGGTGAGCAGAACGACGGTCGGGTCCGAGAGAGCATTGGCAGGCGCTATGGAGCTCAACGTTGCCAGCAGCTCGTCGGGATAGTTCTCGACCGGAGCGATGCGATGGCGCGCAAACAGCTCGGGGAACAGCCGCAGCATGATCTCCCGGTTTTCCAACATGTACGAGACGCCCGAAGGAGTACGGGCATTGTCCTCGAGCACGTAGAACGTTTGCGGATCGACCCGCACGATATCGATACCCGCGATATGCACGTAGATATCGTGCGGCACCTTCACGCCGTTCATCTCCGGACGGAACACCGGGTTCTGAAAGACGAGATCCTCGGGGATGATGCCCGCTTTCAGGATCTCGCGCCGGCCGTAAATATCGCGCACGTAGTGATTGATGGCCTGCACGCGCTGTTCAAGGCCGGCGCGCACCATCTGCCATTCATCGGCTGCCAGGATTCGCGGCAGCACGTCAAACGGGATAAGGCGTTCCTGCGCATCCGGATCGCCGTAGACGGCGAAGGTGATGCCGATGCGCCGGAACAGCACCTCTGCTTCGCGCCGGCGATAATCCAGGACGTGCGGCGGGACCTCGGCAAGCCAGTGCGCCAATTGGGCATAAGCAGCCCGCGGCGTCCCGTCCGCACCCGTCATTTCGTCGAATGCGTCTGCCATCCTCTGTGCCCCGGGCCGCGCATTGATCGAGTCGGACAAAGCCGCGCACGACCATGATCCTAGCTGCAAGCCTTGCGCCAACAAGGGGGTAGGGCGCCGCCGCCGGCACGAGCGCGCGTGCCCAGTTTTTGGGCACACGTCTGCTTCCGAAGCCCGTCGGCAGGCGTCGTGTTCAATTCATGGGATTGGAATTTCGCCGACGTCCTTCGGCACTTTGTAGCCCTTCTGCACGGCCGGCCGCTTGGCGATGGTCCCATACCACCTTTTGACATTCGGGTACTTGTTTAGGTCGACCGTCTGCCATTCATAGCGCGACACCCAGGGCCAGATGGCAATATCGGCGATGGAGTACGCGTTCGCCACGAATTCTCGACCCTCCAGTCTTCGGTCGAGGACGCCATAGAGGCGATGGGCTTCCTTGAGGAACCGCTCCTCCGCATAGGGAGCCTTGCCCTTGTTGTATTTTACGAAATGGTGGACTTGGCCGAAGATCGGACCGGGACCGCCCATTTGCCACATCAGCCATTCGAGCACGCGGTAACGCGGTTCGCCATCCTTCGGCAGCAGCTTTCCGGTCTTGTCAGCCAGATAGATCATCAGTGCCGCCGATTCCATCAGGCTGATCCCGGTTTCGCGGTCGACAATGGCAGGGATGCGGTTGTTGGGACTGATCGTGAGAAATTCCGGCTTGAACTGCTCGTCCTTGCTGATGTCGATCGGATGGGGGGTGTATGGCAGCCCAATTTCCTCCAGCATGATGGAGGCCTTGCGGCCGTTCGGAGTTGTCCAGGTATACAGATCAATCACAGCTTACCTTCCCATGTATTGAGCCGCTCGCGTGCGAGAACTCGTGCCCAATCCGGGCACTCGCGTTAATACCCGCAAATCCGGAGCAGGTCGATGCACGCAGCTGGGACGGCTTGGTCCGAGATCAGTCGAGCCGGCAACTCGTTTTACGTCAGCCCAAGCGCCAGAGATGCAGTGCGACGCAAAGGATGGCGAGAAGCGCAGTAAGCGACGCACCGCCGCGGCAAACCAGCCGACTAATCGGTCCCAATCGGCCCTGAACCCTGGCACTCTCCGCGATAACGCAGGCACAGCCGGTCGCAGCTCGACCGCCATGGCACAGCCCCCTCGAAATTCGATGATGTTGAAGCCTGCGCAACAATGAGCGCAGCTCGGCACGAATCACTTTCAGCATCGATGATACTGTTGCAAATAGACGCAGTGATAAACTATTTGCTCACGGCGATCAGATTACGCGAGACAGTGTCGCCGGCGCCGTGGAATGCGGGAATAGGCTCGGCACCAGCTTAAGATTTGTGCCCGATGTCCATGACCTCGACATCGACGGTTCTGCTTTGGCCCTCACGCTTGACTTGCAGCGTCACCTTTTTTCCCACGCCGACGCGTTCGAGCTCATCGGTCAAGTCTGGCAGTCTGCGAACCGGCTTGTCGTCGATGGCCACGATCACGTCCCCCAGTCGCCCCGAGTTGGGGTCGATGCCGCGCAGACCGGCGTGCTCAGCTGATGATCCGGCGACCGTCCTCACGATGACCAGCCCTTCAACCCCCTCGCGGGTGGCGATAGCCTCGTTGGCTGCGATGATCCCGATGCCCGGCGTCGGCACATAGCCCTTGCTGATGATCTCTGGCACCACACGATTGACTACGTCGATCGGAATAGCAAACCCGATCCCGGCGCTTGTCCCGGAAGGAGAGAGAATCGCCGTATTCACCCCGATCACGCGGCCTGCCGAATCCAGCAGCGGCCCTCCGGAATTTCCTGGGTTAATCGCAGCATCCGTCTGGATCACATTGGTGATTTCGCGACCGTTGCTCGTCGGTAGATGCCGCTTGAGCGCACTGATGATGCCCGTGGTCAACGACTGATCGAGACCGAACGGGTTGCCGATCGCAAAAACGGATTGACCGACCTTCAGGTCGCTGGAAGTGCCGATACTCACGGGCGGGGGAAGATCTCGCGTCGCATCGACGCTCAGGACGGCAATATCGTAGTTCGGGGTGCTCCCCACGGTCTGCGCCCGCAACACCTGGCCGCTTGCAAGTCGCACGACCAATTCATTCGTTCCCTCAACCACATGATTGTTGGTGACGATGTGGCCGGCCCGGTCCCATACGAACCCGGTGCCGGTCTGGGCCGGCAATTCTCCCCCCGCGATCTGCGACGGCTCGACCGCACCTGTCGTTCCAACGACCTGCACGACCGAGGGAGACACCTTCTCGAACAGCTGGATCGTCGAGCGTTCAAGCTCGGACAAGCTTCCCCGCGGCTCGATCGCGCGCGGCGTGGAGGCTGAGTACAAGAACCGGTCCAGATAAGGCTGCGCGATATAGACGCCTAATACGAGCAGGATCGCAATTATGAGCAGTCTGGCGAAACGGTGGTCCACCGCGCGGTCTCCTGTGTTATCACCCAAGTGGCCTGCTCAACGCCATTGACGAGGCCGCGGAGCCTACCGGCTTGATGCAATATAAGGCACAATGACAGGGTACGGCAGCCCGCAGCGTCCAGGCTATCCCCCAACCAGGTCGACATGTCGTGAGTTCACCTGCTCCCAAAGAAATAATCAACGCCGGCCTGCTCGTTATCGGCGACGAGATCCTCTCCGGGCGCACCAAGGACAAGAACATAGGATATATCGCCGAGTATCTCACCGCGCTGGGTATCGACCTGATGGAGGTGCGTGTCGTCGGCGACACGGAGTCGGCGATCGTTGATGCGCTCAACACGATGCGTCATCGCTACACATATGTCTTCACCACGGGCGGCATTGGGCCGACCCACGACGACATCACGGCGGACTGCGTCGCCAAGGCGTTCGGGGTCCCGATCGACGTTGATCCGCGCGCACTCGCGATCATGCAGGAGCGTCTTGCCGCGACGGGCACCGAGATGAATGACGCGCGGCTGCGGATGACGCGCATGCCGAAAGGCGCCGATCTCGTCCTCAACAAGGTTTCGGGTGCCCCGGGAATGTGGATCGGGAACGTCATTGTCATGGCTGGGGTACCGCCGATCATGCAAGCCATGCTCGACGAGGTGGCCCCCAAGCTAAAGACCGGCGTCCGCATGCTCTCGGAAACGATCCGTGCCGATGCGCGCGAGGGGGACATCGGCAGCCGGCTTGGCGAAATCGCCAAACTCAATCCCCAGGTCGCAATCGGCAGCTATCCCTTCTTCGATCCACAGCGCGGCGCCAACACCAATGTCGTGCTGCGCTCGCGGGACGCGGAAAAGCTGGCGCTGGCCAAAGCTGCAGTTGAAGAGATGCTGCAGCGGGTGCAGGGGGCGCGGACCAGCAAGACGTCATAAAGGAAAATCGCGTGCCGGTTCAGCAGGCCCAGCCGCAGCAGGTGCAGCCGCAAAAGGCTTTTCCGGTCTCCTGGGACCAGTTCCATCGTGATGCGCGCGCGCTTGCCTGGCGGCTCGCGGGTGCAGGGCCTTTTCTGGCGATTGTCTGCGTTACCCGCGGCGGCCTCGTGCCTGCCGCCATTGTTGCGCGCGAGCTCGGCATTCGACTGATCGAGACGGTGTGCGTCGCGAGCTACAGTTATCTTACTCAGGGCGAGCTCAAGGTGCTCAAGGATGTGGCCGCCAGCATCGTCGGGATCGGAGGCGGCCGTGGCAAAGGGGTGCTGATCGTGGACGACCTCGTCGACACGGGCAAGACCGCCAAGGTCGTTCGCGACATCCTGCCTGATGCGCATTTTGCGACCGTCTATGCCAAGCCGATGGGTCGGCCCATGGTGGATACTTTCGTCACTGAGGTGTCCCAGGACACCTGGATCTATTTCCCCTGGGATACCGGGCTAGCCTTCCAACCCCCGATCCGGGACGCTGACGTCTAGCCGAGCTCGGCGCGCAACCAGCATCTGAACAAATCCCACCAGCCTCACGCTCGAGGTCGATTTGGCCCGCGATGGATTGCGAAGGCGTCCGAGTCTGCGCCCTGAGTGCTGCAACAGCACTTTCTGTACCATTGCTGCTGGTTAACGGCGCGGGCCCGTGGCCGCGGCCGGACTCGAACCGGCACTCCGGTTTCCCAGAAGCAGATTTTAAGTCTGCTGTGTCTACCGTTCCACCACGCGGCCGCGGATCGATATGTATCACCTGGGGGCGACAAGCCCAAAGCGCATCGGGCCGCGCGGCCCCTGACCTCGTTTTCACCGCCAAGTCGCCGTAAGCTGGAGCATCGGCAACCGCCAGGGGGAAACAGGCATGCGTCTGAAGGGCAAGATCGCCATCGTGGTCGGCTCGGGTCAGTCGCCGGGCGAAGGAATGGGAAATGGGCGCGCCACGGTGCTGCGCTTCGCTGAGGAAGGGGCCAGGGTGCTCGCAGTCGACAACAATCTTCGTTCCGCCGAGGAAACGGCGGGAATGGCGCAGGCGCGGGGCGGAGAATGTGCGGCATTCGAAGCGGACGTTTGCAAGGAAAAGACGCTCGCTGCGATGGCGGATGCTGCCCGGCAGCGATGGGGCCGGATCGATATCCTGCACTACAACGTCGGAGTGAGCATAGCCGGGGGCGACGCCCCGCTCGACACGATCACCGAGGAGGTCTTCGACCGCATAGCGGCGATAAACCTGCGAGGTGCCATCATGGCCTCCAAGCATGTCTTGCCGACCATGCGGGCGCAGCGTTCCGGAGTGATCACGATGATATCGTCGGTCGCGGCCTGGGAGCAGTATCCAAATGTGGCCTACAAGGCCACCAAGGCTGGCATGATCGCCTTTACCCTGCAGATCGCGATTCAGAATGCCGAGTTTGGAGTGCGGGCGAATGTCATTCTTCCCGGGCTGATGGACACGCCGATGGCGGTGGACACCCGGGCGCGTGCCAGCGGAAAGCCCCGTGCCGAGGTCGCGGCCGCGCGAGATGCGCGGGTGCCGCTGCGCCACAGGATGGGCACCGCGTGGGATGTTGCCAACGCAGCCCTGTTTCTCGCCTCCGACGAAGCCGATTTCATTACCGGCGTCGCCCTTCCAGTCGATGGCGGCGCCCTGGTCCACATCAATTAACGGCGAGGATTGGGCGGCCGGGACCACGATTAGGGCATATTCCGCGCTCATGAGACCGGGCGCATGCAGCGCAGTTGCTGCCGAAGGTCAGGCTTGCGTCGGGTGGTGCCCGTATATGCCGCACAGGATCGCTGCCCGCAGGTCGATGGCGACCCTTTTGACGTGGAGTACCGGCGCGCTCGCTGGCCTCGGATTGCTCTCGGGCTGCGCCACACCCGGCGACAGCTCGGTGACGCTCTTCGCCGATCCTGGCAAATACCAATTCTCCAGTTGCCAGCAGCTGGCCGTGCAGCGCAAGACCTGGACGACCAAAGAGCAGGATCTCAAGCAGCTGATGGATCGTGCAGAACAAGGGACCGGAGGCGAGCTCGTGAACGTGCTTGCCTACAAGACGGATTATGTGCAGGCGACCGAAGAGCTCAAGGTCCTCGAACGTGCTGCGCGATCGAAGCATTGCGATTCACCGGAGAGCTGGAGCAGCAGCTCCGCCATCAGGTGAAATCGTCCCTGGCCGGGACGTGACCCCGCTGCGCAAGCACCGTCGAGCGCTCAGCCGAGCATCTTGCGCGCCATTGCCGCTCCTTGGCCAAGCGCTTCGAGCTTGGCGACGGCAATGTCCCGCCGCATCGGCGCCATTCCGCAGTTTGTGCTCGCGATGATGGTTTCCGCGGGCACATATTTTGCCGCCTCAGCAATCGTAGCCGTCACCTGCTCCGGGGTCTCGATTGCATCCGTCGCCACATCAACGACGCCAACTTGAACGCGCTTGCCTGCTAGAAGCTTGAGCAACTCCATAGGCACGCGAGAATTTCTGCACTCGATCGAGACCTCATCTATGCGGCTCTTGGCAAGCGCCGGAAAAATCTCCTGATACTGCCGCCACTGCTGTCCAAGCGTTGCCTTCCAGTCGATGTTCGCTTTGATTCCGTAACCGTAGCAGATGTGGACGGCGGTGACGCAGCCAAGCCCATCGATGGCGCGATGCAACGCCTCAATGCCCCATTCCGCCACCTCGCGCATGTAGACATTGAATGCAGGCTCATCGAATTGAATGACGTCGATACCGTCGGCTTGCAGCGCGCGAGCCTCGACATTGAGCAGCTGAGCGACGGCCATGGCCATCTTGACCCGATCGCCGTAGTAGCCGTCCGCGATCGTATCCACGATCGTCATCGGACCCGGAAGCGTGAATTTGAGCTTGCGACCGGTGTGAGCGCGCGCAAGCCGCGCTTCAAACTCGTGTACGCGCCGGTTGAGCCGGAGCGTGCTCGTCACGGTGGGGACCATCGCCTTGTACCGGTCAGCCCGAATGCCGATCTCGACCCGGCGCGAGAAATCAATGCCGTCCACGCATTCGAGGAAACCATGGACAAAGTGTTGGCGCGACTGCTCACCATCGGTGACGATATCGATGCCTGCATCCTCCTGGAGCTTGAGCGCGATAAGGGTCGCATCGCGTTTGGCTTCGCTGAGTGCGGGCCCGGAGAGCTGCCATTCGGGCCACAACCGGTTCGGCTCGGCGAGCCAGCCTGGCTTTGGCAGGCTGCCGGCTATGGTGGTCGGAAACAACGACATGTTCGAGCCATATCAGCGGATCAGGTCGGCTTCCAGCTGTAGAGCCAGTCGTATCGCGCGAGCAATCCTCTTCCGCGCATCGCAACAAGCGCCAGAGCGTGCAGCAGTGCCTCGGCGCCCCCCATGTGGTAGATCATGCCGTTACGGCGGGCAGCGCGCTGGATGCGTGCCGTGCGCTTGTAGCGCTCGTTCTCGTAAAGCCGCAGCGCACGTGCCGGCTCTGCCGGTGTGGCCGCCAGGCGCCGCGCCAGGACTGCGGCGTCCTCGATCGCTGCCGCCGCACCCTGGGCAAGGTACGGCAGCATTGGATGGGCCGCATCGCCCAACAGGGTAACAGCGCCCTTGCCCCAGGAAGGCAATGGCGCGCGATCGAAGAGCGCCCATTTGCGCCAATTTTCCGCAGCCGCAAGCGCGGTGCGGACTGTTGCTGGCCACATTCCGGGGGGGTAGCGGGCAAGGATTTCAGGCCGCTCGCCGGGGGCGCTCCAACCGGCCTCACGCCAATCATCGCGGATAATCGCTACAACATTGAGCAGATTGCCTCCCCTGACCGGGTAATGCACGACGTGAGCATAACGCCCCAGCCACAGATTGATCCTGGGTGCTGTCGCTTGCGCCTCCAGCGCAGCAGCGGGCACCAATGCTCGCCATGCAGTATATCGTGCAAAGCGCGGCTCGCCGCGATGTCCGAGACGTCGCCGCAGGTTCGACCACAAACCATCGGCGCAGATCAGTGCCAGTCCACGCTCCTCAGCGTGGCCGCGGGAGGAGGTTGCCGCAACCGTCACCCCATCCCTGTGGGATGCGAAATCCTCGACTCTTGTCCCGAGGCGCAGGGAAATATCCGCAGTGCCGGCGACAGCCTCGGCCAGCACCGACTGCAGATCGCCGCGATGAATGACCCAATAAGGTGAGCCGTAGCGCTTTTCGGCCACGGCCCCGAGCGCAGCGCGCGCAAGCACGCGAGCGGTGCGCGCATGCATAACCGTCAGCTCTGCCGGCGACACGACCAAGGGCCGCAGCTGCTGCTCCAGTCCAAGCGAAATGAGGATGCGCGATGCATTGGGCGAGAGCTGAATGCCTGCACCGACCTCCTCCAACCGTTGCGCCTGCTCGAGCAGGATGACGCGGAAACCATGGTGGACGAGCGCCAGCGCCGCCACCAGTCCCCCAATCCCGGCGCCAGCAATGATCACGGTGCGGGAGGTAGCCACTGATCGGTCGCTCGCCTCAGACAGCCACGTCCTCGGGCAGCATGCATTCCGCTGGCCGGGCAGCACGAGGGCCGAGACTTGGGTCATGCCGAAACAGCGTCGAGCAATACGGACAGATGATCTCGGCGGCATCGCCCATATCCAGGAACACGTGTGGATGATCGAACGGAGGCAGCTCGCCAATGCACATGAACTCGCGTGCGCCAATCTCGATCATTGCAACGCCGGGGGTGTTGTGAAAATGCGGGACAACGGTTTCGGTCAATGGAGTGCCTCGTATGGTAATTGGAACGGCGCTGCTGGAATCGATGTCGCATGTCTTGCTGCGATCGGCCGCGCTCAAAAGCCCGCGGCCCGGCTGCACCATATCACGGACGCGATTTGCCCATAGGGTTAATGGGTTAATGTCCGGGTGAGACAGGTTTTAGCGACTTGTATCTTCCGAGCCAATCCTGCATATCCAATCCGAGATGTTTGATCGTAGTGATCGGTCTCATGAACGAATGCTGCTGAGCGGCTCCGTTGAAGCAAGGAAGGGGAAAGTGACAGGAGCTCGGATCGCGGTGCCGCTAGGCCTTGCCGTGGCGCTGGCTGTAGGCGCGCTTGCCGTTCTGCCCCGCGCCTACGAAGCCGGGCGGCTGATCTCGTTCCAGGACGATCCGGTGGCGCTCGCGGACCATGCGGTCGCACATTCACTGAGTGCCAGCGTGGCTGAGCGCGAGATCAATGCGGCGCTCGCCGCCAATGATCCCGACCTGGCGCAGAGCTTTGTAGACCTCGCGCGCGACAACAACGTGTCGATCGATCCTGCTCTTTCCGAAAGCGTGAGACAGGCGAGCGCTGAGGCTGGAACGGTGTCCCACTCCATGGACAGCTTTGCCCGCGGACTGTTCACGGGGGAGCCCGACGATCTCGTCGGGTTTGCAGGGACGGCCGTAGGAGATCTGTTTGTCTTTGGCGACATACGCGATGCGGCGCGCGAGGGTAGTCGGCTTGCCACGGGCCAGCCGGCCGACGAGCTCATATTGGGTCTGGCCGGGGTTGGTATCGCTGTGACGGCCGGAACCTACGTCACCGTCGGTCTTGCTGCCCCGGCACGGCTCGGTCTCACGGTCCTCAAGGCCGCGGGGAAGACCGGCCGGCTCGGCGGCCGGATGGCACTGTGGATCGGTCGATCGTTGCGGGAAATCGTTGATTGGAGTGCGCTTTCGCGGGCCGTTCGAGGTGTCAGCATCACTGAGCCGGCGACAGCCGTGCGCGCGACGCGCGAAGCGGTCAAGGTCGAAAAGGCAACCGACCTCGTTCGCCTTGCCGGCGACGTGGGTCGCGTGCAGATGCGAGCAGGAACCCAGGCCGCCATGGATGGACTGAGGCTCTCGGAGGGTCCGCGTGACATGTCGCGCATCGCACGGCTCGCTGCGGCCAAAGGTGGAAAGACCCGTGCCATACTGAAGCTCGTCGGTCGCGGTGCCATTCTGCTCGCGTTTGGCGCCTTCAACTTGGCGACATGGATCTTGTGGGCCTTGCTCACCCTGCTTGGGCTCGCGGCCTCGCTCAAGCGTATGACAGAGAGGATGACCGAGCGATATTGCGCGTACCGAAGGTGGCGGCGCGCGCGGGCGCGCGCGCGGCAGGCCCAGGCGGACAATGCGTCTGCCAGCGAGCGAACGTTGCCTGCGGAACGGCTCGCTCCGGCGGCGCCGGACTTGGAGCCGACGGTCATCGCGCCGGTGCTGGTTCCGAAGCTGGATTGCGTCGACCTTCCGTCCATAAAGCTGCCCCCATGGCGCGGCCTGATGCTGCCTCGCTCGGGTGCGAATGGCGTTCACCTCGAGGTCGTGGAGGAAGCTCTCGCGTCCCTGCGCACGGCCGCGCGAGCGGCCTGAGCGTTCATACGAAGGGCACTCTGCGGGCGGGGTACGGTGTCGGCCGCATCCATGAGCCGAGAAGCGGCCAATACGAAACGCTTTACCCACGACGGTGTGGAGATCGCCTTCCTTGACAAAGGTCTTGGTGAGCCGATCGTGCTCGTGCATGGTTTTGCCTCGACCGCGCATGTGAACTGGGTTCATCCCGGCTGGGTCGCGACCTTGACTAGGGCCGGCCGGCGGGTGATCGCGCTGGACAACCGTGGGCACGGTGCCTCGACCAAGTTGTACGACCCTGCCGCCTACCACAGCGCTCGAATGGCGGACGATGTCCGTGCGCTGCTCGATCACCTGGAGCTCGACCGTGCCGATGTGATGGGCTACTCCATGGGTGCGCGGATCTCGGCCTTTTTCGCATTGGCCCATCCGCAGCGCTTGCGGCGGGCGATCTTCGGCGGTCTTGGCATTCACCTGGTGCGGGGAGCGGGTCTTCCGGAGAGCATCGCGGAGGCGCTGGAGGCCCCGTCTCTGGCGGATGTTCACGACCCGGTCGGGCGCATGTTTCGCTCCTTTGCCGAGCAAACAAAATCAGATTTCGCGGCGCTCGCTGCCTGCCTGCGAGGTTCCAGACAGACGCTGACGGCCAGTGAGGTCGCCTTGATCCGCGCGCCGGTGCTTATTGCCGTCGGCACCAAGGATACGATCGCCGGCTCGGCGCATGAGCTCGCAAGCCTGATGCCGCGCGCCCGTGCAATCGATATCCCGGAACGCGACCACATGCTCTCCGTGGGAGACAAAGTATACAAAGAGGCAGTGCTGCGGTTTCTCGCCGACGAATATTGATTGAGGGCACGTCAGCGTGGCCCCGCGCACCGGCGAGGAGCACGCGGGAAATGCCAAGAAACTGCCAGGAACCGGTCCTGGATCGAGGGCTCATCATTCCTATATGTTTGTTCACGCCCAAGTGTGCTATGGTTCAGTGGAACGGCGGGAGATCACAATGGCTCGGCAGCAGCTACGAGCGTCCGGCTCTTTTGAGAAAGTGGACCCGGTGTGGAACCGGATTCGCAGTGAAGCCGAGGAGATCGTGCGGAAAGAGCCCGAGCTGGCAACCTTTATTTATTCCACGATTCTGCATCATGATGCATTGGAAGCGGCCGTCGTGCACCGCGTGGCGGAGCGTCTCGATCATTCCGATTTGCCGGCCGAGCTGATCCGGCAAGCCTATGCGCAGGCGCTTGAGGACGATCCCGCGATCGGGGGCGCGTTTCGTGCCGATATCGTAGCCACTCTCGACCGCGATCCTGCCACCAACCGCCTGCTCGAGCCGGTCCTCTATTACAAGGGATTTCACGCCATCCAGACGCATCGATTGGCGCACTGGTTGTGGAGGAAGGGGCGATCCGATTTCGCTTTGTATCTGCAAAGCCGTTCCTCCGCAGTTTTCCAGTGTGACATTCATCCCAATGCCCGCATCGGCCGTGGCATCTTCGTCGACCATGCTACCGGACTGGTCATCGGCGAGACGGCGGTGATCGAAAACGACGTTTCGATGCTCCACAGCGTAACGCTCGGCGGCACCGGGAAAGAGGCGGGCGACCGGCATCCAAAGATTCGGCATGGGGTCTTGATCGGCGCTGGTGCCAAGATCCTGGGAAACATCGAGATTGGTCATTGCGCCCGGATCGCCTCCGGTTCGGTCGTGGTCAAGCCGGTCCCTCACAACAAGACGGTGGCGGGCGTGCCCGCCAAGGTCATTGGAGAGGCCGGGTGTCCGGAGCCATCACGTTCGATGGATCATCTTTTCTACGAGGGCTGAGCGCAGGAGCGTGACCTTGGACGTTCAGGAAGTCAGAAAGCTCGACGCCTATCTCAAGCAGCTCTTTGGGAACGCGCGTATCCGGGTTGTGCCGAAGCAAGATGAATCCGCCGACGTGTTCGTTGGCGAAGAATGCGTCGGCGCACTCGTCCTCGATGATGACGAGGATGACGATGAGCGCTCTTACAATTTCGAGATGAAAATAACCCTGGGAGATGCTGCCGCCACCGCACCCGATATCAAGAAGCTGGACGCCTATCTCAAGCGCAAGTTCGACAACGAGAATATCCGGGTGATTCCGCGGTCCAAGAAAAAAGACTCGGCCGAAGTCTACGTCGGGAAGGAGTATATCGGCGTCTTGTTCTTCGACGAGAAGGATGCGCGCTCATCCTATTTCGAGCTGCCGATTTTGGCACTCGATCTGGATGAGCCAGGCTTGCTCAAGAGCTGATACTCACGGCTGGATTTTCGTGCCTTGCTCCGCGCCGTGCTCAGCCGCGGGGGAGGGGCGCAAGCTCGCAATCAGGCGCTCGCTGCTGGCAGCAACGCTCCGCCAGTCCGCCAGCCAGTTGCGGGGAAAGCGCAGGATCACTTTTGCGGTCTCGATCCGACGCTCGTACAGGCAGCTGCCGGGAGTTGAGCCGACTTGGCGTGTGCAGCGCAGCAGGAAGCCCGGCGCATTGCCATCATAGATAAGGTCCTCGCCTTGATAGGGGGTATCCTCTCGAAACGGCAGGACAGTAAGCCCGCCTGGCCCCGGTGAAGCTTCAGCGGCAGTGAAACGGGGATAGATGCTGAGCATGCGGTCAGCCGGAGAGATCGCGGTTTCGGCTGCTGCGATCGTGACGAAGATTCGCTCCGAAGGCTCGGGCGTCCCGGCCGCAGTTTGAGCTGTCGGCTTTGCATTTACGTCGGGGGGGTCAAGGGAAGGCCATACGAAGAACAAATCGACTCGGTCCTGCACGCCCGGGCGACGCTGCATTGCAACGCGAATAGCGGCTGGGGGCAAGTTGAAGGTCACCCCGCCCACGGTGATCGGGAGGGCCGGAGCATTTGCCGCGACGGCCGACTCGGGCCAGCGGGGCCACAGCACATAAGCCACCCAGGCCATTGTAGCCATAGCCAAGGCCCCAAGCACGATGACGGCCAGCAGAAGCCGCAGGTCTCGGCGCTTTGGCGGGCGACCCGACGCTTGTTCACGCGTTCCAGCGCTATAGGGGCTCGTCACGACGAAAAACTCCAACGAATCGCGCCGCAGTATGCCACGCCAGCGGGAAAGGGATGAACGGCCAGGGGCAAAGCATTCCCTAGGGCAGGGATGCCGTGGCAATGTCGCGCGTTGCGGGAGGAGGTGCGCGCATGGCGGTTTTTGAGCTCGACGGGATCTCGCCGGACCTTCCGGCCGACGGCTGTTATTGGATCGCCGAAAATGCGTGCGTTATCGGTCGTGTGCGGCTCAAGACTGACACCAGCGTCTGGTTCGGCTCGGTCCTGCGCGGCGACAATGAGTGGATCGAATTGGGAGAGCGCTCGCAGATACAGGACAACACCACGCTGCATACCGACCCCGGCTTTCCGATCACGATCGGAGAGGATTGCGTGATAGGCCATAACGTTGTGCTGCATGGCTGTGTGATTGGCTCGAGCAGCCTTGTCGGGATGGGCGCGATTCTGCTCAATGGCGCGAAAATCGGGCGCCATTGTCTCGTCGGCGCGGGTGCGCTGGTCACCGAGGGCAAGGAATTCCCCGACAACTCTTTGATCGTGGGATCGCCCGCCCGTTTGCTGCGGAGCCTCGATGCAAAGGCTGACGAGATGATCAGGGAGGGCGCCGACATTTACGTGCGGCGTTGGCGCCAATACGCAAAAGGGTTGAGACGGATCGGCTAAGGGCGGGAGCGCTCAGGACGAGCGGCAAGCTCGGTCTCCTCCCTCCCCCCTTGTGGGGTCTGTCTGTGGGGGAGGGGGGTCGTGACGTTGGAACGCCGATTCGCTCGATTTAATAGATGGGTTCCATGACCTGGAACGGCAGATACGAGCTCGGCGTCACGGCATAAACAGCGAGCCCGGCCTTGGGCCGAACCACGTCAGCGCCGGTTGCGACAACGCCGGACTTGATCCAGAACATGGTGGATAGGCCCAGAATCATCGCCGCCACTGCAAAACTGGTGTGCTTGCGCATGGGAGCCTCCGAGTGAATCGCCTGACCTGGCACTTAGCCTATGTCACACCGGGAGATTGGCGTGTGATCCAGGTCACACCCGGGCGCTTTTGCCGACCGCCTTGTGATCTGGATCACAATGGTGTGGGGAGTTCACGCTCATGAGCCTCCAGTACCTGCATCGCATAACCCGGCGCCGTTCCTTGGCGCGACCACTGCTCTCGGCTCGGAGGCCGGCATCAAGACGCTGTAGCACTTTTCCATTGGACCGTTGCTCAGGAGCAACAGACTTGAGGGTCCGGCGGGTCTAGATTCCACGCACTGTGTGGCGTGGGCGTAGCATGCAAAAATTGCTCCTCGCGGGGCTTGCCGTCGCCGCGGTCCTTGGCCGTTCGGCAGATGCCGCCGAGCTCGCGAGGCCGCCCCTGATCTACCAGCCCACGCCGGTTGTTGCGCCCCCATATAACTGGACCGGCTGCTATATCGGGGCAAACGCCGGAGTGCTGCGGGCAAGCACGGATTGGGTCGACGAAATTCCTGGTGATCGTGCCTTCGGATTGGATTTCGGAAGCCACACCTCGAACGGCGGCCTTGGCGGCGTGCAGGCCAACTGCAATTATCAGATCGCCTCATGGGTGATCGGCGTCATGGGCGACTATGATTGGACCAGTGCGACTGGGAGCAATCCGAATCTGCTTGCCCCCACGGTGATCGATCAGACCCGGATCCGATCCCTTGCGTCGGTTACTGGTCGCGTCGGCTACGCGTGGACTCGCTTTCTCGCCTATGTCAAGGGCGGGGGTGCTTTCGTTGAACGGGACTACAGCATTCTTTTCAGGGGGGGCACGGCTGCCACGGTGCTGGAGCGGCGAGGGGGATGGACCGCCGGCATCGGCGCCGAATACGCGTTTCTGGACTGGCTCACCGGTTTCGCCGAGTACGATTATTCCAGGTTCGCTTCTACTGCGAACAGCTTTCTCTGCATTGGGTGCGGCCTGTTCGCTCCGGCGGTTTCGTTCGACACCGCGGCAAACATCAGCGTCTTCAAGCTGGGCCTGAGCTTCACGCTTCCCGACGAATGGGATCCTCAGCGGTCAAGATCGAGCCCCCGGTGGTAGCGCTACGGGCTGCAAAAAAGTCCGGCCGGCTCCGGGGCAAGCCGTGTCCGATCGCATGTCCGTTGGGCGCGGTGAACCCGGCCGTCAAGGTTGCGACCCATAACAGCAGCTTTAGACCCCACGCGGTGATTATGGGCTGCAAGAGCCATGGCGGCGAAGGCAGTTCATTGTGCGCGTCGCTTCTTGATCGTTTTCAGTGCATTTGCCAGACACTCCCAGTGCATGATCGATCTTGCCACAGGAGCACGAGGCCATGGCTGGTCCCGTCACCGTCACCTTCAGTGCGGGCGCGCAGGGCGACTGGCAAATTCGACGCATGGTTGCCGTGATCGGGGAAGGTCTCCCGCCGGCGCGGAGATTGTCGATGTTCGAAAGCCCGGCGACCAATCATGGGCAAACCTGGCAGCTTCGCGGCGTCGTCAGCAATCCGCGTTACGCGACAGCTGCCGAACTGAAGCAGCTAGCAGCGGTTTCGCCGCCTTTGGGCCGACCGGAGGCTACATTCGCTGCACTTATTCCAATCAGAAAATCGGAGACTTGGTGGAGCATGGGTCAGGATGAGCGCCGGGCGATATTCGAAGAGAGTTCCAAGCATATTTCTCGATCGATGAAACATCTTCCTGCAGTCGCGCGTCGCCTGCATCATTCCCGCGACCTAGGGGAGGCCTTCGATTTTCTGACGTGGTTCGAATATGCTCCGCAGTCAGCTCAGTCCTTCGAAGACCTCGTAAACGAACTGCGCGCGAGTGAGGAATGGCAGTACGTCGAACGCGAAGTCGACATCCGTCTTGTACGCAGACGGTGAGCTGGACCGCGCGAAATGCGTGTGCGGAATTGTTGATCGGGTTATCCTGTTGTGCGATCGATTGCTCGTCTGCTGCTGGCACGAAGGAGCCCTCCTCGGAAATGCTTGCCAATGTCGGTTGACTGGGGTGCAGCGGACTCAGTGAGGCGTATTCTGTTGCGAGGGCGCGCAGAGGTCGGCAACGGCGGGTGAAGGACCACGAGTGGCGCCTGGACGGTAGTCCAGTGAGCGGCGGTGAGGTTCACTTGCCAGGATTGGCGGTCCGCTGCGCGGACTTGGTCAGGACCGCGGTTGCGACGGGGACCTTTTCGGTGACGCAGGCATGATCCTCCTCGCTGTTACCGAAACGTCGGCCTCCTGCCAAAGCAGGTTTGAAGCCCATTATCGCTGTTGGCGGGTTGGCTTCCCCCTGCCTGTAAATCCCTGTAAAGGGGGCGGGGCAACGGCCAAAATCTGCAAAAAAGTGAGTATAAACAAGGACATCTGTCGAAACGGCAGGATCCGGAACAGGGAATAACAGGGAAATAACAGGGAAATGACCAGTGATTCATGACCGAACGTCGCGATCACCACTCCCAGCGAAAGATGATGTAGCCCTACTGCGTCACAAACTACTCCAGCCCGTCATTCCGGGGCCGCGAGCACTCGGATCGGCGCTATGCGCCGTCCGAGCACAAGCTCCGCGAGCGGAGCCCGGAATCCATAACCACAGACCGTCCGGTTGCGAACGGCGGGCAAAGCAACTGCCGGCTGGGGTCATGGTTTCCGGGCTCGTCGGGAAGTCGGTGAAACCGACTTGCCGACGCCCCGGAATGACAGCGTAGTTTGTGACGCAGTACCGGTAGTCGTGTTCTCATCGGCGCGTCCCAGCTCGATCATCCGGCCAAAACGCTCCCGCACGTCCTCGAGACTTTCGCCTGCGTCCCTCCACGGGTAATGGGTGTGCGTCTCATTGCGCCGTTGCTCCTGCGCTCTCAAGCGCTTACGCCACGCCGGCTGCATCGGTTCAGCCTTTCCGCTCGCTGACGATTGGCCAAGCAAAAAGCCCGGCGCGGTAGTCCCGGCCGGGCTTCTCTCACAGCTTTCCAAGGTTAGCGACTCATAGCAGACTTTCGTTACAACGTCAAGATACCAAAAGTTGAGATACCAAAAGTTGATACCAAAAGTTGATACCAAAAGTTGATACCAAAAGTTGATACCAAAAGTTGTGTGTCGCTAGCACATGAGTTGTCCGGGTTAGGTAGCACACGAGTTGTCCGGTTTCCTGCCTCCGTCGGGAGGCGAATCGATGCACCGGACGACATGGCTACACAGGACCGCAGGATGGAGAAGTTTTGCGATGTGTTGAGCCGATGGACGCGTAGAGAGCTTTCGGCACTGGACGCGAGCCAGATTTTGGGATGCTCGGAACGGCAGCTCCGGCGTTATCGGCGCCGGTACGAGGACGAAGGCGTTGCGGGCCTCTTCGACAAACGGCTGGGCACGGGAGCACTTTGACGCGCGGGGCGATGCCGGCCGGACGTCGCGTGGCCAACTCGGCTAGGCACAGCTCGCCCAAATTAGCAAGATGGCATCCCTGCATGGCTGCATTGCAATAGAGGCGATTTGCTGTAGGATAGCCGGGAGAGGCGCGTGCTCGCTCGAAATGAGAGCTCCGATGTTTGCAACGGAGGTACGCCGGCGCCTGACGTTCTTTACAAAACAACGACGACGCGGAATCCGACGCGATTCGCGGCACGAGGGAAACAAGGAGGATTGGCATGAGCAAGCTTAGCAGGCGCTTGGTGATCCGCGGGTCGCTCGGTCTTGCTGCATCCGGAATCCTCGGACGACCCTTCATCGCCAATGCCGCGGCCACGACCGCGACCGTATGGTGGCCCCAGGGCTTCGTTCGCGAGGAGGATGTCGGCTTCCGCGCGCTGGTCGCGGAATACGAGACGGCGAGCGGCAACAAGATCGACTACACCCTCGTTCCGTTCGCGCCGCTGATGCAGAAGATCGTCGGGGCGCTGACCATCGGCGACGTCCCGGATGTGATGAACCACGACACCGCCCCCAATACGGTCATCCCGCAGAATGCTTGGAACGACAGGCTGGTGGACCTGACCGACGTCGTGGAGACCCAGAAGTCGCAATACCACCCCACGGCGCTTCTCGCGTCCCAGTATTACAACAAAGTCACGAAGAAGCGTGGCGTCTACTATGCGCCCTTCAAGACGACCGTGCAGCCGTTCCATATTTGGAACTCGCTGGTCGAGAAGGCCGGCTACAAACTGGCGGACGCGCCGAAGACCTGGGATGCCTTCTGGGACTTCTTCAAGCCGATGCAGAAGAAGCTGCGCGACAAGGGAATGCGCGGCGTCTATGCCCTGGGCCTGCAGCCGACCACCACCGGGCCGGCCGACGGCAACAACATGTTCCATAACTTCCTGATCGCCTATGGCGGCAATGGCATCGTCACCCCGGACGGCACGCCGCATCTCGACGATCCGCAGGTCAAGGAGGCGGTGATCAAGTCGCTGACCTACATCACCACGGCCTTCAAGGAAGGCTACGTCCCGCCCGGCGCGCTGAGCTGGAACGACGCCGACGACAACAACGCGTTCCACGCCAAGCAGATGGTCGCGTACATCGACGGCACGATCTCGCCGGAAGTCGCGTTGTACTCCAAGAAGGAGGAGTACGACGACATCGTGACGATGGGCTTGCCGCTCGACAATGCGGGCAAGCAGATTCCGGCGCAACTCGGGACCGGCGGCGCTTTCGTCCCGAAGGGAGCGAAGAACGTCGAGGGAGCCAAAGACTTCCTGAAATACCTGATCCAGCCGAAGGTGACGAATGAATACCTGAAAACGGGGCTGGGCCGCTGGCTGCCGGCGATGCCCGACCTCGTCAAGAATGACCCCTTCTGGCTCGGCCGCGACCCGCACGTGGCGGCTTACACCCGCCAGGGCCTGGTGGATCCGACGGTGCCTACTTATCCCGTTTTCAACCCCGGCTACGCCGAAGCAAACGCCCAGCAGACCTGGGGCACGGCCGAGGCCGACGTGATCAGGGAAGGGATGACGCCGCAAGAGGCGGCGGAGAAAGCGCTCAAGCGGATCGGGCAGATTCTGGCGAAATACCCGATCACCGTGAGCTGAGAGGCGATCATGGCCGACGCTCAGGTTCTCAGGAGTGCGGACGCACTTCCCCTCCAGGCGGTTTCGCTCTCGCGGCCGCGCCGGCGCGTGCGGCGCTTCGGCCTGCAAGGCTCGGAGTTCACCTGGGCCGTCGCCTTCGTCATACCCTATGCCGCGGTGTTCCTGGCTTTCGTGGCCTATCCCGTCCTCTACGGGCTGTGGCTCGGCCGCGACCCGGCGCTTTACGCCGAGTTGATGTCCGAGCCGATCTACCAGCGCACAGTGGTCAACACCGTGCTCTATCTCGTCATCGGCGTGAATCTGAAGATGTTCGGGGCGCTGCTGATGTCGGGCTTCTTCATGCGGCGCAAACGGTGGGTCAAGTGGCTGCTGCTGATCTACGTGCTGCCCTGGGCAGTGCCGGCGCTTCCCTCTTTCATGTCGATCCACTGGATGCTGAACGGCCAGTGGGGCCTCATTAACAACTTCCTATGGAGTGTCTTCGGCATTGATGGCCCGGGCTGGCTGGAGACTTCGCGGTGGCTGGCGCTGGGCTCAGTCATCACATCCCATATCTGGAAATGGATGCCGTTCTGGACCGTGATCCTGCTGGCGGGGCGCATGGCGATCCCGCAGGAGCTTTACGAGGCGGCCGAGATGGACGGCGCCACTGGCCTCAAGCGGTTCACCTACGTCACGTTCCCACTGCTTGCCAATCTCTATCTCATTTGCACATTGCTCTCGACGCTGTTCACGCTCGGCGACTTCAACTCGGTCTATTTCGTCTCGGGCGGCGGGCCCGCGCTGTCAACGCATGTGCTGGCGACGCTCGGCATCCGCGACGCCTTCGAGATCGCCCGGCCAGAGCTCGGCGTGGCGGTGGTGATGTCGGCGCTACCGCTGATGATCCCGGTGGTGATCCTGCTGATGCGCAAGCTGCACACCACGGAGGTGCAGCTGTGAGCGCGGAGCTGATGGATGGCGGGCCGGTCCGGCGGCGCCCGAACTATCGGCTGCGGCGAAGCTTGACCGAGGCGGCGGCGCTCGCGTTCAGCGTCGTGGTCGTGATTTGGACGCTCACCCCGATCTACAACATCGTGGCGGTGGCGCTCGAGTCGCACGGCGACGTGTTCACCAACGACTTCTGGCCGCCGAAGCCGTCGCTCGAGAGTTTCTGGATCGTCGTGACCGAGGGCTACTGGTACCTCGAGTATTTCTGGGGCCAGTTCGGCAACAGCATCTATGTCGGCGGGGCGACGGTGTTCCTGACGCTGGCCATCGGCTCGCTGGCCAGCTTCTCGATCGGCCGGATGCGCATCCGCTACGGCTGGCTGGTGAGCAACGCCGCGCTCTTGACCTACGTGATCCCGGCGTCGTTTCTCGCGATCCCGTTCTATCGGATCATGAACATATACGGCCTCTCGAACAATCTTTGGTCGGTGATCGCCGCGGAGGTGACCTTCGCCACGCCGTACGCGATCTTCATCTTCCAGCAATATGCCATCAGCATTCCGATCGAGCTTGACGAGGCGGCACGCATCGACGGTGCGTCGCCCACCCAGGTTTATTTTCGCATCTACCTGCCGCTGATGGCACCGGCGCTGGTCGCGGTCGGCACCTACGCGCTGCTGCTCGCGTGGAACGAGTATCTGTACCAGTTTCTGTTGCTGTCGTCGAAGAGAAGCATGACGGTGCCGGTGGCATTGGCGCAGTTCCTCAACAGCGACGAGGCGCCGTGGAACTACATGATGGCGACCGCCATTGTCTATGCGCTGCCACCGGTGGCGATCTATTACGTCTTCCGCCGCCGCATGACGGCCGGCCTCACCATGGGCGGCGTCAAGGGCTGAGCTCTAACACTTCATCCCTTGACGCGACCCATCATTAAGCCCGCTGCCAGGTAGCGGCGCAGCGCGTAGAAAACCGCGATGGGCGGGAGTGCATAAACGATGGCGAGGGCCATCATGTAGTTCCACGGCGCCTCATCACTGTCCCAGAATTGCTCCAGCCCCACCGCCACGGTCCAATTGCGCGCCGACGAGAGCAACATGTACTGGTACAGATGCTCGCTCCAGGCGAGTAAGAGCGCGTAGGTGCCCACTGCCGCCAGTCCCGGCGTCATCAACGGCAGATAAATGTGCCGGTACAGCTGAACCGGGGACGCGCCGTCGATCCGCGCCGCCTCGTCGAGCCCGATCGGTATCAACTTCGCGTACTGCTGCAGGATCAGAATCGCGAACGGCGTGGCGAACATCACTTGTGCTGCGATGACCGCCCAAAGGTTGTCCGACAGCCCATAGCTTTTCGCGACGCTGAGGAATGGAATCGCCAGAAACGACGACGGCAACACGTAGGTCAGGAGCGCAGCGTTGGTCAGCAGCCGCGCTTTGCGCAGCTGCATTCGTTCGACCGCAAAGCTCGCCAGCGAGCCGATGAGCATCGTCAGGAACGCGGTCGCCACGCCGAGATAGAGGCTGTTGCCGAACTGGCTCCAGAAATTCTCGAGGTACCAATGTCCCTGGCGTACGACGACCCAAAAGCTTTCGAGCGACGGGTCCGGCGACCAGATATAACCGGCGAACTCGTTATCACCTTCGGGATCGAGCGCGATCAAGAGCATGTTGTAAACAGGCAGGAGCGACCAGACCAGCAGCACGACGCCGAGCACCGCCGAGGCCGCTTCGGTGAGGATCCGCCGCATGCGGTAGCGCGGCCAGCGCGCCGGCCAGCCGAAGCACGGGGCGACGCTCACAACTGAACCTCCATTGCCTGGACCCTGCGCATCAGCACGATCACCAGCGGAATCAGCACCGGCAGGGCCGACAGCATTACCGCTACGCCGAGCTGCGGTTGGGCGAAATCGAGCGCGTAGCGGATGCCGAGCGTGGCCAGCACGTCCGTGGACATTGCCGGTGCACCACCGGAGACAAAATACACGCCGGTGAAGTCGCCGAGCATCCAGATCGTGGAGAGCAGTGTGCACACCAGATAGATGTTCGCCAGCAGGGGGAAGGTAACGTGGATGAAACGGCGGGTGCCGGTGGCGCCGTCTACATCGGCCGCTTCATAGATTTCCACCGGAATCGCCATCCGGCCGGCGAGGAAGATCACGGTCCAGAACGGCATCCATTTCCAGATGTAGGCGACGATGTTGGATGCGAGCGCGAGCCCGCGGTGATTGAGCCAGATCGGGCCGTCGATGCCGAACAGCTCTCGCAATATACTGTCGAGAAGACCCTGCTCGCCGATCAGCATCCAGTGGAAGGAGATATAGGCAGGAACCGCCGGCAGCGCCCAGGGCAGAATATAGATGGCCAGCAGGGCCTTGATCCACCGCCGGCGGCGCATGAAGAAGCCGGACAGCAGCAAGGCCAAAAACATCTTCACGTTCACGCCGAGGCCGACGTAGAGCAGGGTATTGATCACCGTCCTCGTATAATGCGGGTCTGATACGACGTGGGCATAGAGCGACGGTTCTCTGCCCATCCATAACCCATAGGCGATGGGATAGGCGGCAAAGGCGAAGAACACTGCTGCGTAGGGCACGACAAAGGCAATTGCCCACGTGAGATCCGAGCCGTGCAGGTGTCCGCGCCAAGCGGGCCGCCATCGCCCGTTGCCCAAGACGGGCCTTCCGACTGTGAGAACCTGCTGTGTTGCGCTCATGCGTTCCCGCTCGGCTCTCCCCGGTCGGGCAATCGCGAAGGTCGCTTCGAACGGTTTGAAACGACTATTATCAGGTTGTCTGGGCGTCCGAGCAATGACGTTCGCACAAGGAGACGGCGGTTGCGTGCGTGCGCTGAACCTGCTCGAAACGGCCGAGCGGCCTACACCGCATGCTGGCAACAAGAACGGTGACAAGAAAACGAACGTGGCGGTTACCTACGTCGTGGAGAAAGTCAAGCCGCTCGCATCTTCAGCCTGATCCAGATTCGGCGTGACGCACGATCCCGCCCGCCTTGATTTATCCCAGTAAATGGTCCGACATCCGCAAAAAAAACGGGCGTCGTTGTGTCCGGTCGTATGCGGCGAGGAGGCAATCATCGTGAGGCTCGGCCGTCTGCGCCTAAGCGTCGCCGACGCACGTGATCTGGCGGAAGGCGCTTTACGCGGCATCGGATATGATAGCGACGAAGCCCGCATCATTGCCGATCATGTCGTTGATGCCGCCATGTGCGGCTATGAGTATTCGGGGCTGGCGAAGATCCTCAACGTAGCCGAGAGCGAGCACTTCCGGCTGCCGCGCCGATCCATGAAGGTGCTGCGAGAGACCGAGGTTTCACTTGCTCTCGATGGCGGCAACAACGTCGGCATGCTTGCGCTCTTTCACGCAGCGCAGGCGACGATAGAGAAGACTGCGGCCCACGGTATTGCGCTCGTTTCGCTGACCGACGCCTGGATGAGCGGGCGCAGCGCATACTACGTCGAGATGATCGCGAAACACCGCCTCGTCGCGATCCACACTGCGGCCAGCTCGCCGCTGGTAGCCCCGCCCGGCGGCATGCGGCCGGCGATCGGCACCAACCCGATTGCGATTGCGGTTCCGTCATCGCGCGGACCCATCGTGCTCGATATGGGCACCTCAGCTTACATGATGACCGAGGTGATGCTGCGCGAACGGCTCGGCGAGCTGCTTCCCGAAGGCGTAGCGCTCGGCCCCGGGGGCGAGCCGACCAGGGATCCAGGGGCAGCACGACGCGGCGCCTTGCTGCCGTTCGGCGGTTACAAAGGTTTCGGGCTTGCGCTCATGATGCAGGCGCTCGGATTGCTCGCCGGGTCTGGCCTGGATGCCCAAAGCGACTACGGCTATCTGTTCGTGGCCTTCCGGCCCGACCTCCTTGGGTCAGCTGACGCATTCGAGAGGCAGGTGGCGCAGCTGATCGCGCGCATCAAGGCGACGCCGCGCCAGCCTGGCGTCGACGAGATCCGCATTCCGTCCGAGCGTGCATTTCGCTCTCGCGAGCGCGCACTCCGGGAAGGCTTGGAGATCGATCAGATGGTATTTGATGCGCTCGTCACTCTGCGCGGGCAAGGACAGCGATAGCATCGCCCGGCGCAATGCGAGACCGTCGTACGATCGCAGCCGTCCTTTGTCGGTCATGGACCGGCGGTTCGGGTGGTCAGCATCAAGCCGACCACCCATGTTTACCGGCAGAGCAACACAGGAGCAGAATGGGCTTTCAGGTTAGCCCTTTGTCACGACCGGCGGAGCTTTGCCTTTGCCGACGCAGCCAACCATCCCCACCGCGACGAAAGTCGCAAGCAGCGCGATGAAAACCTTTTTCATGTTAACCCCCAGTTGGAGTGAAGGTTGGAAGCATTAAAGGGCAAATCGAGGCGCAGCTAGTGCTGGAAAGCCACAGGACGTGAAAACCGTGATTGCGGTTCAGTCAAAGATGGCTGTCGTGCTTACCCGGTTACCGGCTACCGGAGGGCTGGCGGCCGGTCCTGACCCACTGCGTCATCGGCCAGGCCGAAATCCCGCAGGGCACAGGGTCTCCCGCCACGGCATGATGTGCTATCTTTTATTTGGAAGCACGGATAAAGGGGCGTTAGGAGGAACCTCATGTTCGGTGTGAGACGCCGGGAGCTCATCACCCTTCTCGGCGGCACGGTGTTGATATTGGCCGCGGCCGCCAACGCAACGGAGCCCTTTCCGACCCGGCCGATTCGGCTCATCGTACCGTACCCCGCGGGCGGCGGGACCGACATCGTCGGCCGCGTGCTCGGGCAAAAGCTCTACGAGAGCCTGGGCCAGCCGGTCGTGATCGACAACCGCGGCGGCGCCGGCGGCACGATCGGCACGGCGCAAGCCGCCAAGTCTGCCCCCGACGGCTACACGCTGCTGCTGGTGCCAACCAGCCATGTCATCAATCCAAGCATTTACGAGAGGCTGCCCTACGACACCGAGAGGGATTTCGCGCCGATCACCATGGCCGCTCGGCTTCGATGAAGCGCGCGCCAGCAATCTCGTGCTGGTGGACGACGATCTCCAGCTGCTTGAGGGCAATGGCATGGTGAATCCGTCGAACCGCTTCCATCTGTGGATTTACCGGCATCGGCCGAGCGTCAACGCGATAGTGCACACCCATCCTCCTTATTGCTCGGCGCTGTCGATAACTGGCCAGCCCCTCATCGCTGCTCACATGGACACGGCGATGTTCTATGACGACTGCGCCTATCTCGCCGAATGGCCGGGCCCGCCGATCGGCGACGAGGAAGGCCGGATTATTCACGAGGCGCTGGGCGACAAACGCGCCATCCTGCTGGCTCATCATGGCCAGCTAGTTGCGACCTCGACGATCGAGGAGGCGGCCGTGCTCGCGGTGTTCATTGAGCGCGCCGCGCGCATGCAGGTGCTTGCGCAGGCGATCGGAAAGGTCAAGCCGATCGATCCAGCCATCGCGCGTGAGGCGCACGATTATCGGCTGAAGTCACGCGCGGTTGCGGCAACCTTCCATTATTTCGCGCGCCGTGTGCTCAAACAGGAGCGCGACGTGCTGGAGTAGCAAATTGGCTGCCCGCCATCGCGAGCTTCAAGGATCACGGCATCTGCGGTGCCAAGGGTAGGGACAAGCGTGACGCTTAACTCCTTAAATTGCGGAGAAAAGGCCGAAAAGCTAACTCGTTCAATTTTTGGCGCACGAGGACCACGCGGCACTCACACTTCGTGCCAGAAGCGGCCATATGCGCTGCAGTAAAAAAGCAGGCTTTAGCGCATCAAGCGGATCCCGCGAGGCTCCGCGACGTGCATCGGGATGCTTCATGGTGGCACTCTCCTAGCGGGTTAGAATGTGGGTAGAACTAAACCAAGATTCAGCGTGATGAACTCGCGCCGCTTCATGTCGGCCTCTCGTCCGAGGATCACATCCTACCACATCCATTGTAGGAATGCCGCGTTGTGCATCACAGCAAATTGGCAGCCGATGGCAAATATGGGTCACAACCTGACTCATGCACCGCAGCAAAAAACGCGGTCAGCCGATGATTGGTGTGCCCTCAATGCGCCGCAGCAATAGGATTCGCGGTAGGGACGCGAGTTACCTCGCGCCCCCCGCACAGATCCGTACGTGCGGCTTTCCCGCATACGGCTCCCACCTCGGGTATCGACGGCAATCCGATG
>Ga0185299_10000581_pt1 | contig 93694 bp, 72 predicted proteins | sample PaiPotPPA55metaG_FD_128002 | JGI IMG/M metagenome (GOLD analysis project Ga0185299, IMG submission 128002) | Iron sulfur acid spring bacterial and archeal communities from Banff, Canada, to study Microbial Dark Matter (Phase II) - Paint Pots PPA... ...
AAGCAATTAATTCCTGCAGCCGCGCAGAGCTGCCAGCCTTCAGAATCAATCCGGCATGGTGGTATTTTGAAATGTGCCTCACGATTTCCGGATCGTGGTACGCCGAGGTATCCGGGTGTTCCTGGCGCGCCAGTGACAGAATAACCGCCGCGTATTCACGCCTGTGAGACGAAAGCTGGTAAGGCTCCTTGCCTGCGCCGACTTCCAGTCGTCCCCATTCCCGCCATAAATTAATTCCCGTCGCGGCTTCAATTACGTCGCTAATGAATGCTCCGCCGACGCGCGCTGCCACTTCAATAAAGTAAAACTTGCCGTCGGAATCCGCTTTTAGAAATTCAGCGTGCGTCACGCCTCGAACGAAACCCAATTCAGCCAGAACTTTTCGGTTAAGCGCAAGAAGCTCCGCGTATTCCGGCGCATCCGGCGGTAACGTGCTCGTCGTGAAAACCCCGCCTTGGTGAGAAGTCGTCAAAGGCGGCGTTCCGTATTTGTGAGCTTCCGCGAAAACCACCTCGCGCTCCGACGCGATGCTATCAACGTGGTACACCGCCCCGGGAACAAAATGCTCCAACAAATAAAAGGATTGCTGATCACCCAACTCGTCAAGCCACGGCCAGAGTTCGTCCGGCTCGTGGATCTTTTTCATCCCAATGCCCGAGGCCTGCGAGCGCGGCTTTAAGAGCCACGGCCCCGGCACACGCGCCATATACTCGCGCAGGTCGTCGTAATTCAATACCGGCACAAATTCGGGGACCGCAATGCCCGCCTCTTTTGCCCGCGCGCGCATGGAAAGCTTGTCGCGAAAGTAGCGCACGGTAGTCAGCCCCATGCCCGGGATGCGCAAATGTTCCCGCAGCGCGGACACATTCTCCATGTCGAATTCGTCGAGTGCCACGATGCGATCAATCCGTTGAGACCGCGCGATATAACTCACCGAATAGATCAAGCCCTGCAGCGGAAGATCTTCGGGCATGGTAAAAATGCCGTCGAGACACTCCCGCGGCCAGTCGCCATCCTTTAATTTGTCTACCGTAAGAAGCAGCACGCGACAACCCATCGCTTTGCACGTGCGAATAAACTCCTGCCCTTTTTCGTAGGAGGTTACGCACAGTATTGTCAGCGGTTTCTGATCCGGCATGAAGCCTCTGCAAAGTTTATCGGGAATTTCTAAACCGCGCGATGATAGCGCACCTAAATTCGAAATTCATCAAACCACACAGCGCGCGGATTATACGTTCTTATTCCCTGATGGGAAGAGGAATTGCAACACTGGGCCGACACGCTGGGACCACGCCGCTTCATTGTGCTCCGCGCCTTCCACGCGCTCGTAGTGCAAATCGTGGTCCAATTGCCAGCCTTTTTTCACTAGCACGTCCCGAAAATTTTCAACGTCCCGCACAATCTGCGGCCCTTCGCAAGTGCCGATGTCCAGCCAGATGCGCGGGCGAGGCTCAACTTGCACAGTGGCTGCGAAGCGATGCATCACCCGCTGGTTCCACCACACTGAGGGGGAAAGCGCCGCCAGCCGGCCGAATACCTGCGGGAATTTCAGTCCAACGTACAGCGACACCAGGCCGCCTAGCGAAGATCCACCCAAGCCGGTATGCGCCGAATCGCCAATGGTCCGGTATTCCCGATCAACAAACGGTTTCAGTTCATCGATAAGAAATTTGCCGTAACGATCGGCGCGTCCGCCACCTAGTTTGGGCACCCGCGTGGGCGTGTACTCCCGGATGCGTTGCTCGCCCAAATTATAAATCCCCACGATAATCAGCGGTTCAACCGCTCCGCTGCCGATCATGTGATCCGCCGTTTCACCCACGTGCCAGTCCATCCCCGGTACAAATGCCGTCGAGCCGTCAAAAAGATTTTGCCCGTCGTGCAAATACAGCACCGGAAAACGCCGCGACGCTTGCTCATAGCCCGGTGGCAGATAAATCACCAGGTCCCGTTCGTTTTTCAAAACTTTGGAAGGAAATTTTTTGTGCTTGCGAAAGGTCATGGAGTAATAGTGACGAGTAGGTCCTTGGCTTCCACATTCTGCCCCGGCGACACCAGCAGCTTGGCAATTTTTCCTGAAATAGGTGCGTAAATATTGGACTGCATCTTCATCGCTTCCAGCGTCAGCAATTTCGCGCCGCGCTCGACGGCTTGATTGGCTTTCACTGCAATCCCGCTGATGACTCCTGCGGTTAGAGCCGCGACCTGGCCCGAGTCTGCAGGATCCGCCTTAGGATGCGATCGTTCCACAACTCGCAGTGCCCGGTCACGTACATTCACTTCTCGTGGCTGGCCATTTAATTCGAAAAATAACGTGCGAGTGCCATCAGGATGCGGTTCGCTGGCGGTCAGGAACCGGATAATCAGCGATTTTCCAGCTTCGATCTCTACGGTGATTTCTTCTCCCGATCGCAAGCCGTAAAAAAAGGCATAAGTAGGAAGAACACTCACATCCCCGTAGGTCTGCCGGAACTTGTCATATTTGGTGAACACTTCGGGATACAGCAGATAGCTTAAGATGTCTTCGCGCCGAACCGAATGATTCACTTTCTTCTCCAGCGCTTTCTGCTCTTTATCTAAATCCACAGCTTCCAGACTCGCGCCCGGCCGCCCGGGCACCGGAGCTTGCCCCCTCAAAATAATTTTCTGTAATTTCTTGGGCCAACCACCCGGCGGAACGCCCAGCACCCCCGAAAACATCTCCACCACGGAATTCGGCAGCGAAACATCGTGCTTTTCATTCAGAGCCAAAATGTCAGCCGGATGTAGATCGTTGGCCATTAGGAAAAGCGCCATGTCTCCGACCACCTTACTCGAAGGCGTCACCTTAACAATGTCACCAAAAAGCTGGTTCACCTCCGCGTACATTTTTTCCGCCTCGCGCCAGCGCTGCCCCAGCCCCATGGAGGTCGCTTGTTCCCGAAGATTGGTGTACTGCCCGCCCGGAATCTCGTGTTGATACAAACGCGCGGAGCCCGATTTTGGCCCCGAATCGAACGGCCCGTAAAACCCACGCACCGCTTCCCAATAATCGGAGCACTCATTCAGAGTTTCAACGTCGAGCTGCGTGTCGCGGGCCGTGTGTCGCAGCGATTCGACGATAGCATTCAGGTTCGGCTGACTTGTGCCTCCGCTCATGGAGGCGACCGCACCATCGGCTACGTCCACTCCAGCTTCAGCAGCCTTCAAAATACTTGCGGCGTTGACCCCGCTGGTGTCATGCGTGTGAAAGTGCACCGGTATACCAATCTCTTGTCGCAACACTTTCACTAGCTCATATGCCGCATAGGGTTTGCACAACCCCGCCATATCCTTAATCGCCAGAAAATGAGACCCTAGCTTTTCGAGTTGCTGCGCCAGCGCCACGTAATACTTCAGCGAATACTTCGGCCGCGCACTATCGAGGATGTCCCCCGTGTAACAAATGGCCGGTTCACAAACCGCGCCCGTTTCCAGCACTGCATCGATCGAAACGCGCATATTGTCTATGGAATTCAGAGAATCGAAGATACGAAAAATGTCGATGCCCTGCCCGTGCGCTTCGCGAACAAATTCCACGATCACATTATCGGGATACGAAGCGTAACCAACCGCATTGGCCCCGCGCAGCAGCATTTGAAAACAAATATTCGGCACGCGTATTCGCAAGTCACGCAACCGCTGCCACGGGTCTTCATGCAAAAAACGCAAAGAAGTATCAAACGTCGCCCCGCCCCACATCTCCAGGCTGAAAAGATTAGGCAGCCGCCGCGCAACCGCACCGGCAGTCGCGAGCAAATCGTGCGTGCGGACTCGCGTCGCCATCAACGATTGGTGCGCGTCGCGGAACGTCGTGTCCGTTATTAACAGCCGCTTCTCCTTTTTCGCCCACGCCGCAAATTTCTCCGGCCCAAGTTTGTGTAGCAATTGCCGCGTTCCGTCCGGAATATCCATTCCCGGCGCAACCGGAACAACCGCAACCTCCCGCGTCTCCGGAGCTTTCTTCCCTTTCACCTCCGGATTCCCATTCAAAATGACGTCGCCCAGATAAGACAAAAGTTTCGTGGCCCGATCGCCCCGCGTTCGAAAGCGAAAAAGTTCCGGCGAATCGTCAAGAAACGATGTGGTGACGTCCCCAATGCGGAATTTGGGATGATTGACGACATTTTCCACGAACGGAATGTTCGTCTTGACGCCACGGATCCGAAACTCGCGCAACGCCCGGTCCATGCGTTGGCACGCCTCCGGCAAATTTGCGCCCCACGCCGTCACTTTGACCAATAAAGAATCATAGTAAGCAGCCAGAATCGCTCCCGCATAAGCCGTTCCGCCGTCCAGGCGAATGCCAAAACCCGCCGGTGAACGGTAGGTAGAAATTTTTCCGTAATCCGGAGAAAAATTGTTCGACGGGTCCTCCGTGGTCACACGGCATTGCAGCGCGGCACCATACAGCGGAATTTTTTCCTGGGCCGGCAAAGACAGCGGCGCTTCATGCAAATGATGCCCCTGCGCCACTAGAATCTGAGAACGCACCAGGTCGATCCCAGTAACCATCTCCGTGACGGTGTGCTCCACTTGAATGCGCGGATTTACTTCGATGAAATAAAATTTCGCGGCGTCTACGTCGTAAAGAAATTCCACCGTTCCCGCGTTTCTATAACCCGCCTTGCGCGCCAATTTCACTGCCGCTTCGCATAATTCACTCCGCACCCCCGCACACAAATTCGCCGCAGGCGCGACTTCCACTACTTTCTGGTGCCGCCGCTGTACCGAACAATCGCGCTCGTACAAATGCAGCAATTCCCCATGCTCATCACCAAGTATTTGCACTTCCAGGTGTCGAGCGTGTGGCAGATATTTTTCAAGGAATACCGAACCATCGCCAAACGCCGATCGCGCCTCGCCCTGGGCCTCCTCCAACAAACGGTCCAGCTCCGCTGGGTCATGAACAACGCGCATACCCCGCCCGCCACCTCCCATCGCGGCTTTGACCATCACCGGGTAACCAATCTCATCCGCAGCTTTGTGCGCCGTAGCGTTGGTTTTCACCGGTTCAGGGGTACCGGGCAACACCGCAACGCCCGCCGAAGAAGCGAGCCGGCGGGCCGCCGTTTTATCGCCCAGCAATTCCAGGAGATCAGGAGTAGGTCCGACAAACTTGATCCCGGCTTTTTCGCACGCGCGCGCAAATGCTGGATTTTCAGACAGAAATCCATAGCCAGGATGGATCGCATCTACTTCTTTTTCCTTCGCCAGCGCCACGATTCCCGGAATATCGAGATACGCCTCTACTGGCCCCTTGCCGGCGCCAATCAGGTAGGCCTCATCTGCCTTAAAGCGGTGCAGCGCCAGCCGGTCTTCCTGCGAATAGATCGCCACCGTGCGCAGACCAAGCTCGTTGGCAGCGCGAAAAATCCGGATAGCGATCTCGCTCCGATTGGCCGCGAGCAGTTTTCGGATAGGCCGGCTACTCTTCATTCGGGAGGCACAACAGCAGAACCATGCGCGAAATTCTACATTGTTTCATCGGCAAGACGCGAGGCGGCAACGCCGAATTTTGCATTCGCTGAAAAGAAATAATTTATGCGGATGTATTTAACGCCAGAACAGCGACTTGCCACAGCCGCAAATCAGTCTTTGGAGTTAGCAGATTCCGTCACTACCGGGGTGGCCGGCGGCGCCGCTTTCAATTGGTTAAGCTCGATCTGAACCTTCTCCCACGCCTTCGGATCGCGCTTGGTGGCATAGGGCGCGCTCGGATCGCTGTAAAACGCCAGAATATTTGCTCGCACCTCTGGCGAAGCCTTCGCAAACTTCTCCTCCGACAACTTGTCCAGAAGTTTTGCGTAAGTATCATCGCTCATGCGGTACTTGCCCGGAGCAATGCTTCCTCCGGTGTCAAAGTTATCGTTCGCCATCTCCAGGTGGCCGCTTCCAACCTCGCCCAGCAATTTGCGGTAGCGATCCATCGTAGCGTTGAAACTATCTTCAAACATTTTCTCCGTTTGCGGCGTTGGGGCACGGAACTGAAGAACCCGAAGCGGTCCAATCTTGGGGAGCAGCTTGGTCAAGAACCCGATAAATTTCTCGCCCGCCGTCGGCTGGTCGTAATTCTTGCCCCATTCCTTCTCATAACTGGCACGTTTCAGGTTGTACAGAAACTTCCTCTTGGTCATGCCCGGCATGTCTTTCTGTATGTCTTTTTGTTTCAGGCTCCATGCGATTTTCGTGGCCTTGGGAAGTTGCTCACTCACCGCATGGCGATAGGAATTTAATGCCTTTTCCTCGCTTGGAAGCACGGTTTTCAACTCGATGCCGTAGGTTTCCCGAAATGCCTGCTCCAACAGCGGCACTGCCACCTGAAACCCGATAAAGTCGTGATAACTATCCGGCGCGTAGCGGTGTTGCGCTACTTCCAGCACATCAAAGCCAAATTCAGTTTTGACGTGAGCCAGCGGGTCTTGCTCATACGTAACTACATCCCCATATTTCTTTTTCAACTTGGGATAAAGAATCGGCACCGCGTGATTCGTTCCAATGCTATGGCCATCCGTATCTGCGGCGTAGTGCGCCATCGAGCCCAACGCGAAAGCGTAATCGTTCAGGTCCTTGGAGTCGTGCAGCATTGCGCGAATAAAATCGGCGCTGCGTATGTAATGCGTGAGGTCACTAAAAAAGTGAGTGCCGTGCGGGTAGTAACCCATGTCCTGAATAATGGCCCCGCCGTAAGCGTATCCGTGAGCCTTACGTAGTTCGTCGGCCGTCGCCTGCGGAAACCGTTTCAGTAGCAGCGGCTTCAAGTTCGTGTCCCAGGCCGCGTCAATGATGGCTTCGTGGGAAAGCACCGCATAGGCCGCGCATCGCAGAGGCAAAAGAAGCGCCAACAGCAATGCCACGGCGACTACAGTCTTAATGGGTTTTTGTGAATTTTTCAGGTCAAAGTTACGCAAAAGAAGTGCCCTCTTAACAGCTAAAGTTTACTGGAAATAGTTTAGCCCACCTCCGTTGCAATGGAAGCGCGAAGGCGCGAACTGGTACCAGAATGTTCCATACCAATGAGACGCCAAAAGTTGCTACGAGGGGAGGCGTTAGAATTTAGAGAACGACCAATGCAGGAGCAAAACTCTTTCAAACAAGTAGTGGAGCGGTGAGCTTAATATTTTCTAAGCACGCCAATCACCCGTCCCTGGATCTTAACGTCATTGGCCGCGACGATAATCGGTCCCATTTCGGAATTGGCAGGCTGCAGTCGAATCTTCCCAGGCCCTTCGCGATAAAAACGCTTCAACGTAGCCTCGTCCTCTCCGATCAGCGCCACCACAATGTCGCCTGCGTTAGCCACCTGCGTCTGTTCGCACACCACATAATCGCCATCCATAATGTGGTCTTCAATCATCGAGGCGCCTTTAACCTGTAGCACGAAAGAATTTCCACCGCGCGCGAAGTCGCCAAGCGACAAAGTTTCGCGCTCTTCCACCGCCTCCAGCGGCCGGCCCGCCGCAATTCGTCCAACTAGCGGCAACTCCTGAATCCTTCTTTCCATCACCTGATCTTTCACCGATTTTGGAAGTTGCACAATTTCTATGGAGCGACTCTGGTTATAGCCGCGCCGAATGAAACCCTTCTTTTCCAGCGTGGTGATGTGCTTATGCACCGTCGCCAACGAAGTCAACTTCAAACCTTTGCCGATTTCTTCAAAACTCGGCGCATAACCGTGTTTCGTTTCAAACGAAACCAAATAATCCAGAACTTCCTTTTGACGCTTGGTCAGGGCCATCTGAGCCTCCGATCATTGCCTGCATTTTTCCTCAGTTCCGGAAATGTAGGCTTTGTGCCACTAACTTAGGCGAAAAGAAAGCGAACGTCAAGCGAAAAGGTAATTATCCCTTTACAACAAGTAAGCCATTAGCTATGATTTTCTCACCATGAAAGTCAAACAGAGCATAGCAAAAGAGTTGCGCTACACCGTGGCGCAGTTCAATGCCGAGTTTCCGAATGATGACGCCTGCCTCGAATATGTGAAGGAACAGCGATGGCCTAACGGCGTCACCCGGTGCGATAAGTGCAAGGTTGAGCGCAAGCACTACCGGGTGACTGGCCGAACCGCCTACGCCTGCGACCATTGCGGTAATCACATCTACCCGCTGGCGGGGACAATCTTTGAAAAGTCCACAACTTCACTGCGACTTTGGTTCTATGCGATGTATTTAATGGGCTCTACCCGTTGCGGCATCTCCGCAAAGCAGGTTCAGCGCGAGACAGGCGTCACCTATAAAACAGCGTGGCGCATGTTCCGGCAAATTCGGAGTCTTTTGTCCGAAGAACTGCAACTGGAGGGATCGACGGTTGAGATGGATGAAACCTACTACGGCGGCGTCCGCAAATACGGAACTGGCCGCCCGATGCGTGGCGACAAAAAGAAGACTCCCATTGTGGCCATGGTGGAACGGAATGGCCGCGTAGTCGCTAAGGCTGCACCCGACGTGAAAGGCTCAACCTTGCTCGGGTACGTTCACGAATACGTTTTGCCATCGACCACCATCTTCACCGATGAATTGCACGGCTACGATGGCATTAAGACCATGCGCGGAAAAGATGGAAAGCCCGCTGGATACGTCCATCATCGCATCAAGCACAGTTCGCGCGTGTGGGTAGTCGGAAAAGTCCATACCAACACCGTTGAAGGATTCTGGAGCCTGATTAAGCGCGGGATCGGCGGCGTCTACCATTCGGTGAGCCAGAAATATTTGCAGAATTATCTAGACGAATATAGCTTTCGGTACAATCGGAGGCACGGCGGGAATCTAATCTTTAAGTCGATTTTGGGTGAGGTTTCAAAGCGGGCGTCTTGATGCCGCGATTCAAAACGCTTGTGAACGAATCACGCGTAAACGGTTGCATCTGTTCTTTTGTTTCCTTGCGCGGTTTCAGTTTGCGCTGTCGCGTCATTTGCCGAGTTTAGCATGGTGATCCGTATTTTTTAATTATTTGCGCTTTCTAGGCGGCCAGTCGTCATTAAAAGCATCTTTGTACGCCTGGATGACATTCTCGTCTATTTTAGCAGTGTAGGATTGATCGATAATTCCTTTCATTCTTTCAAAAGTAAAATCGTGGGATAAATCTGATTGCGCTAGACCGTATAGCGCATCCTGTACCCAAGAGAATTCTCCCAACCCTTCGTTGTTTTCGCGCCTATGCAACCAAGCTGTCAAATCTGCTGCTTGTAATGGCAGGGTATCGGTATCTGAACGGAAGTAAGGTTCGACGGGCATAATAGCCCGAATGTCCTCGTCTGCCATCGCTCGAACGAATGGATACCACGCCTTAGCGCGAGGTCCAAAGATGACATGTTCATCAAAAAATATTTCAAATGGTTCTTTGTGACCGACGTCCAGCAATTGATAAGCAATTGCCATAATTATTACGTGGAACGGAAAGAAATATGGGTCAGTAAGGGGCTTTGGGGCTGTCTTCCCAAAAGTGGCGTTGAAATCATCGAGTTTTACCATGCTGTGCAACTCTATTAGTGCCCCATTCCCTATTAGGCGGCATAGTTTTTTTACCTTCTCATCCCTCTGGAAGGGAGAAAATCTCTTAAACTCGCCATTTAGCTTTGCCGCTTCATTCATTTTGAAATAGCCGATACTTGGTGATTCGTCCAAGATGGCATTCCACTTATCGGAGAATTTGCTCCAAAGGACCGATGCTCCAATCATTGCTGAAAATACAAACACTGCTCCCTGTCCTTTGCCACCGCTTTCATCAACGTATGCCTGAATTAGCACCAAAGTCCTGTTCCTGCGGCGACTCTCGGGCAAGCCAGACAGGAAAGAAAGCCATCTGGGCCACCAAGGGCTTGAGATAACGTCAAGCTGGCTCATTTTACCCTACCTTGTCCTGAAGGGATAGTTACCAGCGAAAAGCAGACATTGGGGCAATTTGCGACTAGCCCGTTAATGGGGACTCCCTAAATTGAACACGAGAAATGTTATTCTTTTGTCGAAATTCCCCTCGATAATGACGGAACCTGACGCTACTCCCGAACTGTCCCTTTCCTCGTCGCCACAGCGGACACGGCAAAGTAAATCATCAACCCACTGGAAAAAGGCAACGCTGGCTGGTTTTCTTAGTCTGGTTGTCGCCGGAGCGGGCCAGCTTTACAATCGCCAACCCCGGAAATCCATTGGGCTGGCGCTTACCATTCCGATGCTCTTGATTCTCGCTGCTAAAACTCGAATCGTCTTCTCCTTTTTTCCTATGGTCTCTTTTTTTGTAGTTCTTATCTTCTGGAGACTTTTCATAGCTGCCGACGCGGCCTACAATGCCTGGACCGGCAAGAAGCCGGAGGTAGCAATCCTTCGTCCCGGCTTCACTTACCCTGTTATCGCTGTGGCTCTTCTTATTGCGGCCTCTTATCCGTCGTCCGAGGACTTCAAACGCTGGACTTCGTTCGCCGCTTTCAAGATCCCCTCCGCTTCGATGTGTCCGACGATTTGCTTAGGTGAACGAGTGGTTGCTGATACGGCCGCCTACAAATCGAAGCCTCCGCAACGGGGAGACGTTATCTTGCTGAAGCATCCATCATCTCCCGGCCTCTTCATCAAGCGCGTTATCGGAGTCCCAGGTGACGTCGTGGCACCGGGCGCTCAGGGAACCATAGTAGTTAACGGAAAGCCGCTCATCCCTACCGAAACATGTGGCGTTCCGATTCAACAGCAGGACAATCCCGACGACAACCCAAAATTCGAACCCACCCAAGTCCCTGAAGGCACATTTTTCGTCGTTGGCGATAATCTTGGTAATAGCTTCGACAGTCGCATTCCCGAATTCGGACAAGTTGTCCCCGATATGGTGCGTGGAAAACCGCTCTTTCTTTACTGGTCACCTGGGGATTCTCGTTTGGGCTGTCCCACTCGCTGACCAGTTCGGCCGGAATCTGCAATCCTGATTACAAAGTTCGCAACCAACTCTTTATCGATTTGAAGTTCATTAGCGGCATTTTTAAGTCCTGCGTGTCGCGTACTCGGAAACTGACTCGCCACCGCTTGACCAACCCCGCTTGACCCTGTGTGTTCTGCGGACACACGCCCCGCTGTGATATTCTTTTTGTGTCACCCTTATTGCGTTAGTTAGCCTCCCGCGTGCAACACAGGCGGGTAGGCGTCCTAGGGCCCAAGGAATTCAGCGATTATGTCGACGTTAATTACACTGCCGCCCTCCAAGACCAAGCCTGAAGTTATCGACAGCGCAGTGATCCGCTTTGCAGGCGATTCCGGCGATGGCATGCAGATTACCGGCAGCCAATTCACCAACACCGTCGCACTCTACGGCAACGACATCCGCACCTTCCCCGACTACCCTGCTGAGATCCGCGCACCCGCGGGAACGCTCCCCGGCGTAAGCGGTTTCCAACTGCATTTTTCCTCCGACGACGTGTCCACCCCCGGCGACGCCGTTGATGTGCTGATCGCCATGAACCCCGCCGCGCTCAAGGTCAATATCGCCGACTTGAAGCCCAACGGCATTCTCATCGTAAATAGTGACAGCTTCACGGAAAGCGATCTGCGCAAAGCGCAAATGACCGTGAACCCGCTGGAGGACCATTCACTCGACAAGTTCCGTCTCTTCTCCGTCGAGCTCGAGCGCCTCACGCGCCGCGCGCTTGAACATCTGGGACTTGACGCCAAGTCCATGGATCGCTGCAAAAATTTCTTCGCCCTCGGCATGTGTTACTGGCTATACAACCGTTCGATGGATTCCACGGTTCGCTGGATTGAAGATAAGTTCAAAGGCAAGCCGCTGTTGACGGAAGCGAATAAGCTGGCGATGAAAGCCGGCTACTCCTACTGCGAAGCCACCGAAGCGTTTCAAATCAGTTATGAGATTCCGCGCGCGCAGTTATCGCCGGGCCTGTACCGCAACCTCAGCGGAAATCAGGCGTTGGCGCTGGGATTAGTCACCGCTTCTCAAAAATCGGGCCTGCGTCTGTTTCAAGGAAGCTATCCGATCACACCCGCCTCTGACATTTTGCACGAGCTTTCGCAGTACAAAGACTTCGGCGTAATGACCTTCCAGGCCGAAGACGAAATCGCCGCCATTACTTCCGCCATCGGCGCGTCTTACGCCGGAGCTCTAGCCATCACCACCACCTCAGGCCCAGGAATGGCCCTCAAAACCGAAGCACTAGGCTTGGCAGTAGCCATTGAGTTGCCTCTGGTGATTTGCAATATTCAGCGCGGCGGCCCATCCACCGGCCTGCCCACAAAAACCGAACAAGCGGATTTGTTGCAAGCATTGTTTGGACGAAATTCCGAAGCGCCCATCCCCGTAATCGCCGCTGCCACTCCCGCCGATTGTTTCTGGGTTGCGTTGGAAGCGTGCCGCATCGCAGTGAAATATATGGTCCCGGTGATTTTGCTTTCCGACGGTTACCTGGCGAATGGCGCGGAACCTTGGCATGTTCCCGAAGTCAGCGAAATCCCCGACTTCAAAGTGCAATTCGCGAAAACTGCCGAAGGTTTTTTGCCCTACAAACGTGACCCACAAACACTGGCGCGCCCCTGGGCCGTTCCAGGAACACCCGGCTTGGAACACCGCATCGGCGGTCTCGAAAAACAAGACGTCACCGGCAACATCAATTACGAACCTTTGAACCACGAAAACATGGTGCGCATCCGCGCCGCGAAAGTTGCCGGCATCGCACAGGATATTCCCGAAATTGTGCCGGCCGGTGATCCCCAAGGAGACTTGCTGATCGTCGCCTGGGGCTCTACCCACGGAGCAATCACCGCAGCGGTTCGCGCGCAGCGCGAAAAGGGACACAAAATAGGTCATGTCCACCTGCGGCATCTGAACCCCTTAGCTCCCAACTTGGGTGAAGTGGTCGCCAGGTACAAGCGCGTATTGGTGCCGGAACTCAACATGGGCCAATTACTATGGGTTCTGCGCGCCAAATATCTGGTAGACGCCGTAGGCCTCAACAAAATTCAAGGCCGGCCCTTCAAGCAGGCTGAACTCGAACAAAAAATCGAAGAGCTGCTCGGCAGCCAGGAGAATTTCGCATGAGCACCACCACGCTGCCGCCCATCACCCCGCTCACCAAAAAAGATTTTCAGACCGACCAGGAAGTCCGTTGGTGCCCCGGTTGCGGGGACTACGCCATCCTGTCCGCGGTGCAATCAGTATTCCCTGAGCTTGGAATCAAGCGCGAAAATTTCGTCGTCGTCAGCGGAATCGGCTGCTCCAGCCGCTTCCCGTATTACATGAACACCTTTGGCTTTCATACCATCCACGGCCGCGCACCTGCTGTAGCCACCGGCATCAAAGCGCTTCGCCCCGATCTGGAAGTTTGGCTTGCCACCGGAGACGGCGACGCGCTCTCCATCGGCGGAAATCACACCATTCATATGTTGCGCCGCAATGTCGGTATCAAGGTGCTCCTGTTCAACAATCGAATTTATGGTTTGACCAAGGGCCAGTATTCGCCCACCTCCGAGCTGAATAAAAAGAGCAAGTCCACACCTTTTGGATCGCTTGACCGCCCCTTCAATCCGCTATCGTTAGCCATCGGCGCGGAAGCCACCTTTGTAGCGCGCTCCGTCGACGTTTTTCAGGGCCATCTGAAAGAAACCTTGAAGCACGCCGCCGCTCACAAAGGCTCGGCCTTCGTGGAAATTCTGCAGAACTGCAATATTTTTAACGATGGCGCGTGGTTCTCTTTAACCGAGCGCGAAGCCCGCAGCGAACACGTTATTCAACTTGAACACGGCAAGCCACTGGTGTTCGGCAAGAATCGTGACAAGGGCATTCGCATGAATGGCCTGGACATGGAAATCGTGCAGCTGGGCAATGGCATCACGGAAAAAGATTTGCTGGTCCACGATGCCCATCATCTCGAAGCCGCTTACGCATTTCAGCTGTCTCAAATGGAGAAACGCCCGGGCTTCCCCACTCCCATTGGTGTCCTGCGATCGTGGGAAGACGTTCCCCGCTATGAAGACGTCATGAATCAGCAGATAAACGACGTTATCGCCAAGCGGGGCGCTGGGGATTTGACCAAGCTTCTTCGCGCCGGCGATACCTGGGAAGTAAAATAATCATTTCGAAGAAGTGAAATAATGGCTTCGAAGACCGCGAAACTTGGGCTCTGGCCACCCTTCCGCGCTTGCAAGTCCTTTCCGAAAAATAAAAACAATTGCTGTAATCTTCCGCGGCTGTGTTACATCTAACCGAGAAGTTCTTTTACCAGGTTATGGATGATTCAGCCAAACTCGCTCCTTTGTTTCCGCTCGGCGATCTCGATTCGTTCGCCCCAAGTCTGATGGGCGACGCACCGGATCAGGCCGAAGGCCTCGCCCTCCTCTACGAAGTCAGCCGCGAATTGACCGCCATCCTCGATCGTGAGGAATTGCTGAGGCGCATCGCCCAACACGTAAAGCGCATTGTGAATTATCACGTCTTCACCGTAATGCTCTGGAACGAGACCCGCCAAATGCTGGAAAGCGTCTTCGCCATGCATTACGACGACGCCATCCCCGCGCGCCTGCGCCTGCGCCTGAATCAAGGAATTACCGGAATGGCCGCCGGAGAACGCCGCCCAATGCGTGTTGGCGACGTGCGCAAGGATTCGCGCTACGTGCAATTTGATACCGACGTGGAAGTTCGCTCGGAATTGGTCATCCCGCTCTTACTGCAGGATCGCCTGATCGGCGTGCTCGACCTCGAAAGCACCGTGCCACAAGCCTTCACACTCGAGCATGAGCGCATGCTCGACACCATGGGCACTTACGTTGCTATCGCACTGGAAAATGCCCGCCTGTACCAGGACGCACGCGAAAACGAACTGCGTCTGCTAAACGATTTAAATATGGCGCGGGAAATTCAGCGCCAGCTTTTGCCGAAAGGCGCGAGGGAAATTCCAGGTCTCGATTTGGCCGCGGCTTACGCTCCGGCCCGTGAATTAGGCGGCGATTTTTACGATTTTCACCCCTACGGCGAAGGCCGCCTGGCCTTCGCGCTGGGAGACGTCTCCGGCAAAGGAACCGCTGCCGCGTTGTACGGCTCGCTCGCCATAGGAACTCTGCGCGAAGTCGTCACCGACCATACCCTTGGCGCAGGCAAGATGCTCTCGGTACTAAATCGCCGGATGTTCGGCGCGCGCCTGGAAGCAAAGTTCATAGCTTTGCTCTTTGGAATTTACGATGCCCCGGCGCGGCGTCTCACGCTGGCCAATGGCGGCGAGCCTTATCCCCTGCTGGTACGGAATGGAGAGATCACCGAGATCAATGTAGCTGGCGTTCCTCTTGGTCTGTTTGCTGAAAGCGAATACGAGGAAGTCACCATCGATCTGCGACCAGGAGACGTCGTGGTGTGCGCCTCCGACGGCATCTTGGAATCCGAGGACGGCGACCGTCAGGAGTTCGGCGCCGAACGCCTTCACGCGCTGCTTACAGGTGTCAACGGCGACGAAACATCTCTGTCCATTGCCAACAGGATTCTCGCCGCCACCGACGATTACAGCGGCGCCGAATCCACTCCCCACGATGATCGCACCTTGATCCTGCTGCGCGTCACCGACGAACCCATGGAAGACCTCTACAAGCTTCCCATCATTTACTGAACTGCCAGCTCAGTTGGTGTCGCCCGCTCCGTGTTTCTGACCGCATTTCTTGCAAGCCGTTGGCGGTTGGGCATTGTCAACACGATGGGCGACGGCCGGCACATTTCTAAGGTAAGCGTACATGGCTTTCAGATCCTCTTCTGTTTGCCCGCTATAGCCCTGCCAGGGCATCACCGTGTTAAGTTGCCGCTTGCCTACGTAGCCCGTCCTCAATGCCTTCACAAACTTTTCCTCGGTGTAGCCGCCGATCCCTGTCGCGTCCGGCGTGATGTTGGGGCTTGCGATTTTTCCCGATGCATCAAAAACCTGTCCGCCGGCAAAGTTCATACTGGAATCCAGCCGGCCCCGTTTGCGCGGCGTATGACAGTCCAAACATGACGACAAATTCGCCACGTATTCTCCGCGGCTCGTCGGAGTTGAGAGATCAGCTTGCACCGGTTCCGTTACCGGCTCAGGGACTCCTCGAATCAGATACTTCACCGGAAAATGAATGTCAGTGCGCGGCAGCGCATTGCGAATTGGCGGCAGAGTCCTCAGGTAAACAACCACAGAAGCCAGATCTTCGTCGGACATCCGCCGGAAACGAACATACGGCATCATCGGAAAAAGTGTCTGCCCGTCATGGCTGATGCCTTCGCGAATCGCGCGGGCCAGTTGATCATCTGTAAAGTTCCCGATGCCGGTTTCGCGATCTGGCGTTATGTTTGGTGCCGCTACAGTTCCGGGCAAACCTGGAATATTAAAAATCTGACCGCCGCCTTTCTGCCCCCGCACCAGTTCTGGACCGTTCGGTCCTTCTGCTTGTGGTGTGTGACAATACGTGCAGCCAGCGACGTGCTCCGAGAGGTATTCGCCGCGTTTTAGTCGCTCCGGTGTAGCCTCAAACTTGCGAGCCGTCAGGGCGCGCTTTTTGGGCCCGATGAACGGTCGCCATCCAATTGTCGCGCTAATTCCGACCACCGCCAAAACCACAAGGACAAGCACAGCAATACCCAGAGCCTTTACAAATTTGTTCATCCCTAAACTCCCTTGCAGTAATTACGCAGTGATGCCCCGAAATATTACAGAAATAACTTTTAGTCTTGCAACACGCGCTCGTCGAAACTGCGTGGCCGTAGTGGGATGAAGTAATGCGCATTTTACATCGGCAGCCAACGCTATTAGCGCAGAGCTGAAAGTGGAGCGGCTAAGGTCCTGTGTTTGGGTAATAAATGTCGACCCGCCGACATTTTACGTTCGAATGATAAAGAATTAGGCTTTTTCCGAAAACCAAACTGACACGGAGGGTGCCTCAGGCACGATTTTTAGCCTGGGTCTTGGGTTGCGTGCCACCTTCTAAGTCGAGGACGATCTTGAGAAGTTTACTGTCCCGATTGCAACTTCGAAACCGTGTTAACGGTCGCAACCGTAGCGAAATAATTCTGTTCACGCAGCCGCCGATAAATATTCCCTGCAACCGTAGCGGCCGTGGGTCCTTTTACGCGTCGCGTATTTCCACGTAGCAGAACAGCCAGCGCAATTTTCGGATGAGCTTCATCCGCATAAGTCACAAACCAACCGATGCGCGAAGGCGTAACGTGATCGTCGCAAGTCCCGGTCTTACCCAGCGGTGTTTCATCTCCGCCGCGATCGAAGCTCGATTTGCCAGTCCCATAAAGAACCGCCGCGAGCATGCCTTCACGAATTTCCGGCAAAATCTGCGCAATATTCAGTTCCCGTTTCACTCGCGGCGCAAACGCAAGTTGCTCATCTGCGGTCCGCGGATACTGCAAGTAATAAAGCGTTCCGCCATTCGCGAAAGCCGCCGCAAGAGAAACCAGCTGGAACGGTGTCATCTGGATGCCTTCGCCAAAACTGGACATACGCGCCACTCCGCCATGCGGTGGCGGCTGCATCGGAAACGCGCCAGGATGTTCTTCTGGAATTTCGTATCCGGAAAGTTCGCCCAGTCCCAGCAAGCGCGCGTACTTTGAAACTGTATCGAATCCCATGCGCAATCCAAGTTGTTCAAAAAACTCATTATTCGAATGCGCCATCGCTTCCGTCAGGTTCATGTACTTGCGGCGCCCAACTTTCAACATGGTGTCGCGGTTGATTACATTTTCTTCCAGCGCCGCCAAAGCAATCGTTGGCTTGATCGTTGAGCAAGGAATGTAGCCTTCACCAAACGCAATTTTCTGGTTCACCACCGTCAGGACTCGCCCGGTGTTCGGATCCACAGCCACCACTGCGCCGTTATAACGGCCCAATCCCTCCACCGCAGCTTGGCGAACAACTGGATCGTCAAAAGCCGTAATGTCCCCGTTGGAAGAATTCGCAAAGGTCGGTACCCCGGCCCCGTGATAACGTGCTGGGGCTCTGCGTGTGCGTGTTGACTTAAGTGCTCCCGGAGCTGCAGGTAGCGGCATAGCGCATAACACTGCAAGCACAGTTGCAACCGTCGCTTTTACAAGTTCCTTCACTGCTACCACCTCAGAGTGCGATCTTCCGTTACAAACTATGCGGGACGTTGATTTTCTTCGAAGCCAACCCGCCGGTCAACTACCATTCTTGACAGCCGTTTCAGCCTGCGCACCTTGTCTTTCCAATCAGATGCGGCTTGCTGCTGAAAAGCCACCTCGCTGAAGCCGCGCCGAACTCGGCTCCCGCTTAACTTGCACATAATATTGCCACGCCATCTGCTCCGCAATAGCCTATGAGGCTTAGTACGAACGTATGTGCTTTGCTTTGTACGAACTGGCCTTCAGCTGACCTCAGGGTCAGGCACTGCTCTTGCGGCCCGACAGGATCACCGTGCGCGCATGAAAAAACATCTGCCCAGCGGCATTGCGGAATGGCCGTGTTCCACTGAGATCATGCCGTAAATCATCTTCCAACAGTTGGCGTATTTCTGCAGCTCGTTCTTCAGACACTTTCGTTGTCGCCATCCATCGTTCGACTTCCGGGCAAAGATCATCCGCGGTACTGACTGTTTCCGTTTCCAATCCCGCGTCGCGAAAAATGTGCAGCAGCTCACTTAACGGCAAGGCCCGCACATGCGAAGGATCGCGCAATATTTCCCAGCAATCCTGATAAGCAGTCCGCGCGGAATGTTCGCTGCCATAAATATCCTCCACCAGCACAGTACCGCCGGTGCGGCATACGCGAGCCATCCCGCTAACAACTTTGGCGGGCTGCTGCATGTGATGCAAAGCCAGGCGGCACACCACAACATCGAACTCGCCTTCGTCGAAGGGCAAAGTTTGCGCATCGCCAGCGCGAAAAGAAATATTTTTCACGCCACGCTCTGTTGTTCGAGCACTGGCAATGTCCAGCATTGCCTCCGTGAGATCCATTCCCAACACTTCGCGCGAGTTTTTTGCAAAGGCCTCCGCGACATACCCCGGGCCAGTGGCAATGTCCAGAACGCGTTCCGTGCCCGTCAGCCGCGCAGCGGAAACCAGCCGCGCAATACGCTGCTCATCGGTAACCCACGGATTAGCAGCGAAAGCCGTCGCCTGCGTGGTGAAAGACTCGCGAACGATTTCGTCATGCGTGGAAGACACACACGCAAGTTTATCAGCAGCAGCCACGAAAATACCCTCAACCAATCTCAGCAGAGCATTTGGACCGTCGGTCAGTTTCGATAAATACGTTAAGTATCCCAGTGCCGCGACGAGTTGCTTCGATTCCTTCCTCGAACGTGGTTCGGCATAACTCCCGTGTAGCCGACGATCTCGAACACAATCGGGAGTGATCGGGATCTGTGGCCCATAGAGCACTTATCGCTGCTAGTGGAGACCCAGTCGCTTAGGAAGCTCTAAACGCGCTTGGCCCCCGCCGTCTTCTGCGGATACAATCCTTACAGAAACTTCTCATCGACCACATTGAAGTCGTGGATGGACGTATCTGGCTGCGTCCGGAGGGCACCAAGTTTTTCTGCGGAGACCTCTCGGAACAAGAGCAGAAGCTTGTCTGGGCAACCCCGGGCGTCCCGCAGCCCGACCTGTTCGAGGCGAAAGTCGGGGGAGCCGCTTGGAAGTCGAAGCCGAGCTGGTACATCGTCGGGAAAAAAGACCACACCGTCCTTCCTGACCTTGAGCGCTTCTTCGCGCGCCGGGGCGCAACCACCTATGAACTCGACAGCAGCCACGTGCCGATGCTGTCCCAACCGGAACGGGTGATCGATGTGATCCGTACGGCCGCAAAAGGCCATCAGGGTGCCACGGCAACAGCGTAAGGCGGCTTTCCTTTATAGTTCGCGTTGCAGGGCCTCAATGTTTAGGCCAGTTGCCAAGGGCGCACACCTGCCCCTCCGAGCAGCTATTTGCTCATCTGCGCGTGTGCCACAGTGGAGCCTGAACTTGGAGGCGCAAATGGCGCAAACGATATGGATTCACAGGCTGGCCGACGCGAAAAAGGCAGAGGCCGACGGAATGGAACACATCTGTGAGCACCTGTTTCAGGCGTTCACACAGAGTGGCAAGCTTACAAAGACCAAGGGTTGGAACCCAATCCCGGACGCCAGCGCGAAAGACGGCACCACTTACCGAGCGCTGTTCTGCGATTCCTGCGAAAAAAATTACAACAATGGCAACGTGAGAATGGCCAAAGAGCCCGTACTGGTGTGAGGAAGGGTAACCCCCGCCAAGAAGCTTGATCGGAAACGGACTCGCCACTCATTTTTAGACTGCGGGTGGCCGCAAATCTATCGACTTGGGCGGCCCCGTGAAGCATCCGCTCCAGCGGCGGCGGCCGTGGTTTTTACTGGCGGCTTATCCGGTTGCGCGTGAGGCGCGTGTCCGTTGGGCGCGGGTTCGGCAGAATTTGAATTGACGGGAATCGCGATCTCAAGCTTTTTGCGTAGAGCTAATTCCAGTTTGTCGCGTACATCTTTGTTTTCTTTCAGGAAGGTGCGGGCATTTTCGCGGCCTTGCCCCATGCGCTCGGTACCGAAGCTAATCCACGTGCCGCTCTTCTCCAGCACCCCGCGATCGACACCGATATCAATGAGGTCGCCCTCACGAGAAATCCCTTCGCCATAGATAATGTCGAACTCCGCTTCGCGGAAAGGTGCAGCCACTTTATTCTTTACGATCTTGGCACGCGTACGTGAGCCCACAACTTTGTCGCCGTCCTTGATCGCCTGAATGCGCCGGATATCCACGCGCATGGAGGCATAAAACTTCAAAGCGCGGCCACCCGTAGTGGTCTCTGGATTTCCGAACATCACCCCAATTTTTTCGCGGATCTGGTTGATGAAAATCAGGCAGGTGCGCGACTTGGAAACGATAGCGGTGAGCTTACGCAGCGCCTGCGACATCAAGCGCGCTTGCAGACCCATCTGCGGGTCGCCCATTTCGCCTTCCAACTCCGCTTTCGGCACCAATGCCGCGACGGAGTCGACAACCACAACGTCTACGCCGCCCGAACGAATCAACGCTTCCGCGATTTCCAGCGCCTGCTCGCCGTTGTCCGGCTGCGACACCAGCAGGTTATCCACGTCCACGCCCAACTTCCGCGCGTACACCGGATCGAGCGCGTGTTCTGCGTCGATAAATGCAGCCTGGCCGCCAAGTTTCTGCGCTTCCGCGATGACGTGCAGCGTCATGGTGGTCTTGCCGCCGGATTCCGGGCCATAAATTTCAATCACCCGTCCACGGGGAAAGCCGCCCACGCCAAGCGCCGCATCAATAGATAGGCAGCCGCTGGGGATCACACTGACCGGCACCAGCACATCGCGGCTGCCGAGCCGCATGATGGAACCCTTCCCGTAGGACTTTTCAATCTGCGATATGGCCGCTTCCAGCAACTTTGCTCTATCGTCTGCCATGCAACACCTCGATAAAAGAATATTCAATCGGTCGCGTCTGAATTATGCCCTCGGTACAATAAAGTTGCCTGACATTACCATATAGTTAATCTAATAAATACGTAATTATTGAACTTGTTGGACTGCGATCGGCCCGTCACAATGTCGACGCCCCAAAATGAGTCTCTCACGTTGCTGCACTCCCGAACCATGAACCGACAGTGCAAAAATGGCGGCCTGTTGAAAACCTGAGGGCAAAATAACACCGGGGCGAACAAAAAGCAAACACTATTTTTGGCTGTGTCTTTCCGTGCATCGCGTATACTCGACGCCATCGTGGCACCAGGAGGTGGCACCCTGCGGCCAATCTCTGCAGTTTTCGTTTCGGGCGTCGTTGTCCTCACCAATTTATTGGCAGGAGACCTAAGTAATGCCCAACACGTCGAATTTAACCTGCAATCTACGGGCGACACTGACACTTTCGTTAGTCTCATTCGGCAGAGCCACGATTTAGACAACCTGCTGCCCCCTTCAATGCGCGTTAGGGTGCTCAGTCGGCAGGCGGAGATGGCCTCGCAATTGAATCCCGATCTCGGCCGCGAATGGGCCAATGAGCTATTCGCGTTGTCTCTTCAAGTGAAGGGGAACCGCTCGCAAGTGCAGAGCACGGCTCTGAATATTCTCATACGACTGGATCCCGTCCGAGCGCTGGATCTTCTGCATCAACTTGGCCCAGACGATCCCGAGAGCAAGTCCGCTGCATGGCCCCCGCTAACAGCGTTAGCGCACAGGGTATTTGGTATTTTGGCGCTACGCGATGGAGAAAACGCTCTTCCGGTGTTGCAGCGCGAAGCTGAACGGATGGGCCTGCAGGGTCACTACCCTTATTCTGCACTGGGCTACGCTACCATGCAGATAGCCAACAAATACTGGGGGAACGATAATCCACGCGCCATCAGGATCCTTGATTCCGTCTTCCAACCGGCGTTCGAGAGATATAGCCAAGCCCCTCGCACCTACTTTGATGATTGTGAGTTTGGTGAAATGCTGCAAGTGCTGGCAGGCGGCCTGCCCTTTGATTCTGTTCAACCTGCTTTGCACTTGCTGGTGAAGAATTTGCTGGCCACAGATACAAGCAAATACCAATTCTCGGCGGAAGTCATTAATGTGAACGATCAAAGCACGGCTGCGCACAATGCTATCGATACCGCCATTTTCCTATTCGGATCTCTCATTAATCGAGATTCCGATCTGGCCAAGGAGTTGGCGTCACGCAGACCAGAATTGCAAAAGGGCCTCGAATTCACAAAAGAAGGCCAGAAACGCTCCAGCATGTTCGGGCCTGCGTCATCTCCTCAGCCAGGCCAACCTGCAGGGATTGACGAGTTGTACCAGGAAGCCGTCCGCCTCGCTATTTCCAACCCAACTGAGGCGGTCGCCACTGCCGAACAGTTGCCGGATGACACGCGTACGATCGCTTTACTGCAAGTCGCTCGGATGGTCTCACGCTACGATCCGGCCCGAGCAGCGACGGTGCTTGCTGAAGTGCAACAGGAGAGCAACTCTTCAACGGATGAAGAAACATTGGTCGATATAATTTCGGCCCAGGCGTTCGTGGCAGCCGGTCAAAAAAACCAGGGTGCGTTGCATGACTCTCTGCGACAGGGATTTGCTTCGGCAAATCACATGCTCCTGGAGCAGCAAGGAACGCGCAGAAATTATGTCTCCATACCGGCTTTGACTCCTCTAGTACACATCGGGATGGAAAGCGATCCGGACTTTCACTATTCCCTTTGTGGAGGGCCTTCCGGCATCGCGCGTGAAAGCAGAAGTTTTACTGGATGCGGCGCACGCCTTGGGGACGAGAGGATCACCCCATATTGGCGCCCCACCGCAACAAACCACGGAAAGACCCAATCCGTGACGAGGGATCAAGCAGCCACATAGTTCAAAAACGACAAGAGCAAAAATCAAGAATTAAGACACCGGTGTTGATTTATCGCGGAATCGGATACTGATCACGAGACTATTTTGAGGCACTTTTGGCTTGGCCAGCGTCCCCATAACTATAAAACCCTCTGCCGCTCTTGCGCCCCAGCCAGCCAGCCGACACATATTTTTTTAAAAGCGGGCAGGCGCGGTACTTTGGATCGCCCAGGCCTTCCTGCAGCACGTGCATAATGTCGACGCACACATCTAGCCCAATAAAATCCGCGAGTTCGAGCGGCCCCATCGGATGGTTCATGCCTATTTTCATCACCGCGTCCACGGCTTCCGCAGTTGCCACGCCCTCCATCACGCAATAGGCAGCTTCGTTGATCAGTGGCATCAGCACTCGGTTGGATACGAAACCCGGAGCGTCATTCACCGCGATTGGCTTCTTGCCCAACTTTTCGGCAAGCGCCATCGTGGTTTGAAATGTCGCATCGCTCGTTTGCAGCGCGCGAATCACTTCCACCAAGGCCATCACCGGCACAGGATTCATGAAGTGCATCCCCACAAAGCGTTCCGGTCTTCGCGTTAGCGAAGCTAGCGTGGTCATGGAAATAGACGAAGTGTTGCTGGCGATAATCACATCGTCGCGCAAAAGCCGGTCAGCATCCGAGAGAACGGCACGTTTAATCTCGATTTTTTCCGGAACGGCTTCCACCAGAAAATCAGCTGCAGCGATATTGGCGATATCGGTCACCGGCAGCAATCGCTCCAGAGTGCTGACGCGTTCTGCTTCAGTGATTTTGCCCTTCTTCACTTCGCGGCCCAGATTCTGGCCGATGGTGTCCATGCCACGGTCGACGAAACGTTGTTCCACATCGCGCAAAATCACCTTGTAGCCGGAGCGCGCAAAGACGTGCGCGATGCCGTTGCCCATCGTGCCTGCGCCCAGCACCGCGACAGTCTTGATGTTGTCTATGCTCATGCTTATTTCGGAGGAGCCCCTTGCGTTACCTCGCGCACAATTTCCAGGGCGCGCGCCTGATTCCCTTCCGCCACATAAATTGCGGTGGATCCCGCCTCGTTGGCGACACGTGCAACGAGATTGTTCTCACTCAGCGCGCTGGTCAGAAACTGCGCAAGCTTGGGGTCTGTTCCCTTCCACACTTGCAACGTAGCCGGAGCGTCATTTGCTCTGGGCGTCATGGTCGAAGGATCGACCACTTCGGGCTGAGCGGGAATCTCCAGATTTTCCGGCTCACGTTCCAGCAGATCATCCAGGAGTTCTTTCGCCGCGGGATAATCCGTGGACAGCACGGTAACTTCAAATCCAAAGCGCGGCTTCCAGTCGATGGGCAAAGGATCCGCGGTAGGCGCAACTTCGTCGTCGCCCAAGGAAATATCTTTGAAGGCGATTCCATTAGCCTCCAGCTTCTCGATCAGATTCACATGCACGGAAGGATTTTCTCCGGCCCAGAGAATTACAAAAGAACCTGCGTTGCCAAAATCAGACATGCCTGCCTCGCTGTAAGTGGTTGAATTTCTCTATGCGGGTTCTATGCTACGAGGCGAAAAAACCGGGCCAGTCTGTCGCGCTCGACAATTCAACTTCACCAAGTGAGTTTACTATACAAGCCGCCAATCCGGCAGGCGGGCCCACGTAATCCGACGGGCCGTAAGTGCAACGAACCAAAGGCCTGTCCAGACACTTGAGTCTTTTCTGCGAGCTGGCGCGTAGTTCTCTGTACAATGAGCGCGACGTTTCCAATCTCGGCGATTCATAAACAAAATGCATGGCTTTCTCGTGCGCTGCCAACCTGTGCATTCTCTGTGTTGATGAAAGACGAAAATAAAGCACTGGCGCAGGGCCTGCAGCGGCGCGACCCCGACTTGCTGGACCGGCTGATCGAACAATATCAATTCCGCTTGTTTCGTTATTTGGTGTACATCAGCGGCGATCGTACCCGCGCCGAAGATTTTTTCCAGGAAACCTGGATTCGCGTTCTGGAGCGGGGACATCAGTACGACGGAAAATCCCGTTTTGAAGGTTGGCTGTTCGCCATCGCACGCAACCTGGTGATAGATTGGCAGCGCCAACGAAAAGTGCAAAGTCTGGACGCGCTCACGGATTCGGAGCAGGCTCATCCGCTACAAGTAACAGACGAGCGTTCGCGGTCTGCATTACAGGCAATTTTGAATTCAGAACAGGACGCGCAAGTGCAGGGCGCGCTTCAGCAGATTCCCGCCATTTATCGCGAAGTGCTGCTGTTGCGTTTCCAGGAAGAATTACAAATCGATGAAATCGCGGGAGTGCTGGGCACGCCACCGTCTACGGTGAAGTCGCGACTATATCGAGGACTGGACGCTTTACGCGGCACGCTTGAGGCAGGGGTTTCATGAACGAAAATATTCATGAAAGTGTTCATGAGCACGCGCTGCAACTGATCTCGCAGGAGCGCATCGAAGGCATTTCGGCGTCGGAGAACACCTGGCTCGCCGCGCATTTACAGCAGTGTGATAGCTGCGCGGATTTCGCGCGCAAAACTTCCGTGGCTTTGCGTTCGCTGCAAACGATTCCCATTGCTTTGCCAGCGGGGCTTGCGGAGCGCACGCAGTTTCGTGTGAGTTTGCGCGCGCAGCAACTTCGCCAGCACGAACCGCGCCGGCGCGTCCTGTGGGTTGCGATGGGGATTTCGTGGGCAGCCGGTGTGGCCAGCGCGCCTTTTGTGTGGCGGCTCTTTGCCTGGCTCGGAGAACAGACCGGCGTTCCGAAGTTGGTGTGGGAAATGGGATTTGGATTGTGGTGGGCAGTGCCGGCACTGATTGCTGCGGTCGTGCTGCTGAGCGAACACGAAAAGCAAACCGGCGAGCGTTACTGGCTACAACGCAGCCAGTAATTTTTTGGAATTAATGAGGTCATGACATGTCGGATCTGCAAGTTAACAGCACGTTCAGTGAAAAATTGAGGCGAATTCGTTTTCGCCGCACTAGAGAGAAGACGCGCTTTCGCGATGAGCTGCGCATCATTCCAAAATGGCTGATCGTGACGGTCATCGCGCTTTTCGTAATAGCCCAGGTGGCATTTTTCATCGCCAATTTTTATGCGCATGCACTCAGTTCGCCACAAGGCGAAATGTTCCCATTTCCCAATAACACCGCGCTTTCGGTGCTCAGCGTCGCGGGAATTGTTACTGCCGCGAGCATTCCCCTGGCGGCTTTATTTCTGGCGTTCGGTTACGTGAACCGCGATGCCAAGCGGCGGGGGATGAACTCGGCACTGTGGACGATTCTTGTAGTGGTGCTGTCTCCCGGCTGGCTGGCGCTTGGATTTTTTATTTACTTTTTAATGCGCGAGCCGCTGCCGTATAACTGTCCGCAGTGTGGTGCGACGGTTGGGGCGCGATTTAATTATTGTCCTAACTGTAAATGCAATCTCCAGCCGACCTGCCCGCAATGCAAACGCGAAGTTGGCGAGACGGACAAATTCTGTCCCTATTGCGCTTGCGAACTGACGCCGGGAACTGCGGCGGCGGGCTCATCGGCGAATGAAACGCCGGTTGTTCGTAGTTCCGTCTAACAAACACCGAGACAACCACAACCCCAAGCCCCACCTTGCAAATCGACGGTGGGGCACCCTCCGTGTTTGTTTAATCGGTGCGTGATTTTTAAAATTGCTGCTCTCCGTGAATGTTTAGACTGCTGCTACATCCTTTCGACGGCTAGGGCTACGGCGTTGCCACCGCCCAGGCAGAGTGCGGCGATTCCGCGCTTCAGATTGCGGCGTTGCAATTCGTAAAGCAGGGTGACCAGGATGCGGGCGCCTGAGGCGCCGATGGGATGTCCGATGGCGACGGCGCCGCCATTTACGTTTACTTTTTCGGGGTTGAGTCGTAGTTGGCGGGTTACGGCGATGGCGGCGACGGCGAAGGCTTCGTTCAGTTCGATGAGGTCGACGTCCTTGTCGCGGTCCCAACCGGTTTTGGTCAAGAGTTTTTCGACGGCCTCAACCGGGGCCATCATGACCCACTTCGGTTCGACGCCGCTGACGGCTTGAGCGACGATGCAGGCCATGGGTTTTTTGCCCAGGGATTGAGCCCGGCGTTCGCTGGTCACGATTACGGCGGCGGCACCGTCGTTTGTGCCTGGAGCATTGCCTGCGGTGACCGTTCCATCTTTTTTGAAAGCGGGCTTTAATTTCGCGAGGGCTTCCATGGAGGTGTCCTCGCGAGGGGATTCATCGTATTTGATTACGATGGCGGGGCCTTTTTTTTGCATGACTTCAATGGGAAGAATTTGCGCTTCAAAGAAGCAAGATTTGCGCGCGCGCACGGCTTTCTGGTGACTCTCAAAGGAGAAACGATCCTGTTCTTCTCGCGTGATGCCGTATTTTTCTGCGACGAGTTCACCGGTCATGCCCATGTGGAAGTCTTCGTAGGCGTCCCAGAGGCCGTCGTGAATCATGGAGTCGACAAGTTTACCGTCGCCGATGCGATAACCGATGCGGGCTTGCGGAAGTAAGTAAGGGCAATTGGACATGGACTCCATGCCGCCGGCGACAACGATTTCGGATTCACCGAGTTGCACGGCTTGGGCAGCGAGCGCGACCGCTTTTAATCCTGAACCGCACACTTTGTTGATGGTCATGGCGGCGACCCGGGAGTCGAGGCCACCTCTTAATGCGGCCTGGCGCGCGGGATTCTGTCCGAGGCCGGCCTGGACTACATTGCCGAGAATTGCTTCGTCGATTTGTTGGGGGTCGAGATCCGCGCGACGCACGGCTTCGGTAACTGCTTTGGAGCCCAATTCAACTGCGGAAAAACTTGAGAGACCGCCCTGGAATTTTCCCACCGGGGTGCGGACTGCGCTGAGAATAACGGGTGTTTCCATTTTCAATCTCCGACTTCTGAGCAGCCAAAGGGACCCCAACTGAAAATTTAGAAATTTTGCTCGTCGGCGCTGGGCCCGTATAGCGCAGGAACGGGAATATCCAAGGTGCGCAAATACATCGTTAGCTGTGCGCGATGGTGAATGATGTGGTTGAAGCACATGCCGCGGACCACGTTGTACTTGGGCATGGCAAACAGGACTTGGCCTTTCCATTTGAGCGTCCAGGTTTGACGGAGTTGCTCGTCGGTCACGCTGGCGATGGCCTCGTGGCCCTTCCTGAGTTGCTCGTCGAATACAGGGAGCAGCTGTGAATGGCCATCCACCTTGGGGCGTTCGCCGCCTTCGATTTCGAATTCAGAGGTCTTGATGGTGGTGATGGCAAAATGCGGAAGGGTGGCGATGTGCGAAGCCATCCAGCCTAGCGTTCCCGATTTGGGATGAGGTTTCCAGTCCCATTTTTCAGCGGGCACGCGTTCGAGGGCCTTGCGGGTGTTGGCACCTTCCTGGTCCCATTCGGTGACTAACAGTTCGCTGATAGGCATTTCTTACTCCGGGCAAAGGCGAGTGGGGATGAGTCTCGATTGTACTGAACACGGGAAACGCAGGCAAACTTCGGCGCGTGGCGAGACGAAAAAATGATGTGCCCCACCCACCCCCGGTGTTTTTGCCAAAAGAGTCTACAACGTACTAATTAATTATTACGGGCCGCTTTACTGACGTGGTCAGGGTACGACTGCGAGTTCAAATATTCTATGAAGGGACGCTTCTCTGGATGACATTCGAACGAATAGACATCTTAGAATAGCCAGTAGCTACCGAAATTCACACGGCGCTGGAGAATCACGGGATGGCTCACCAATTCACTACGTCTTACCTGAAGGATGCGATCGATTTGTTTCGGTACTACAAGCGGCTGGGGGATAACGCGATTGCGCAATGCCCAGACGAGAAGCTTTGCACGGAGATTGATCCGGAGTCGAATTCTGTAACGATCATTGTGAAGCATATGGCGGGCAACATGCGTTCGCGATGGAGCAATTTTCTGACGACGGATGGGGAGAAGGCGGACCGGCAGCGCGATACGGAGTTTGAAGATGCACCCGTAACGCGCGCGGAAATCGTGGCGATGTGGAACTCGGGCTGGAACTACCTATTTGAGGCATTGACTGCGCTGACGGATGAGGACTTATCGAGGACGATCACGATTCGAACCGAGCCGCATTCGGTGACGCAGGCGATTAACCGGCAGATTGCGCATTATTCGTATCATGTCGGGCAAATCGTCTATGTGGCCAGACACTTCGCGGGAAGCAATTGGCAAACGCTGTCGGTTCCCAAGAAGAAGTCAGGCGAGTTCAATGCACAGGTGGCTTCCGGCGAGAAGTCGCAGCGCTAAAGGAGTGAGTGGTACGGTAATCGCGCGCCCGCGGCAGGACTTAGGGCTGCGATGAGGCGCGCCTGGGGCGATTGGGTGTCAACTTCGAAAAAACGAACTCCTGAAGGACTCCGACAAGAGACGTCTCGCCAAGTCTGATCATAGCCGACGAGACTACGAACCCGGATCCGCGGCGGTCGTTGGCGGGAAGATACAGGGCTTGCAGTCCGGCGCCACCAAAACTTCCGATGACGTTCGAGTAGTTGGGCTGCCAGTGCCCATTGTCCCCTTTGCATATCACCGAGCTCGCCACAGCATAGAGAACCCTGGATCGCTTGCTACCGCGTCCTTTGTAGAAGTAGCGTGGATCCTGCTTGAGAACCGAAGGCATTACTGCTCCTCCGATAAACGTTGCGGCGAAAACATTAGCGTAAGTTGCGCCGTAGCGCTTGGCATACCCTTGCGCTCCCTGTGCGTAAGAGCCCCAACGATCTCCGGCCTGGCTGATTCCGGCCACGAACCCAACCCCGACAAGAGTGATCGGGTCACTAGCCGATTTCCACGCCAGCTCAAACTTTTGTTTCGCGGTGAGAGGAGCGGAAATCGGTTCGTAGCTGACATAGAAGTTGGGGATGACTCCGAGCACCCGCTGTTTTTCTTGTTCTTTGATCTGCACGGTTGCCAGTTCTTCCGGCGTCAGGGCAACGTGCACCTCTGTTACTTGAGTGGGGATGACCAACATAATGAGTGGAGTGACGAAGGCTTCTCCAGATCGCAGAATTCCGGAGGACTCCTGCGACGCGAGACCTGGGGATGAAATTGTGAGCCGGAATGGGCCGGGGGCGACATTGGAAAACGCGAATAGCCCGTCCTCGCCCGACGTTACCTCGAGGCCTGAAGATTGGCCTTCACGTGTAAGCTTCACGACGGCTCCGGCAATGTCGGTTCCGGATTGATCGACAATCTTGCCTCTGATGCTTCCCGTTTGGTGCCCAGCGTCTTGCTGTCCTCCGGCGGAAGCCTCTGTGCCATCTAAGTCGGGCAGGGCACTCATGGTGGTTTGGTCGAACGGTGGCTGTTGAGACCCTGCGGGAAAGCTGCAAAGCAGCACTGGCAGGCTCAGCCAAACCAGCTTTCCGAGACCCAGAATCAAGCGCTCTTTCGCGGAACCCAGGGACATTTCTGGCTTTCACCTCCCGCTCCTACGTCGATGCTGCTGCGGGCCTCTGAGTTACATAGGAGGCGGCCCGGACGCAACAGGCCAGGGCGAAATTGGAGCCTGTTCGTCTGGCCACGCGCCTTGGCCTAGAGGACAAGTTCCCCTCGGGAAACCACGGGATGCAGCATGCTTGCCCCGAGAATGTGCCTCGCTCATCATGGTAATAGTACTAGCTGAACTAAATAGATTCTTTGGAGGAGAGAAATGCGTAAGTTACTGATGGTGTGTGGGTTGTTATTGGTTTCCGGGGCCGTTGCGGTCTCTGCGAACGCGCAAGAAGGCCGAGGGTTCGAGGTTTCTGGAGACTATCAGTATGTTCGGTTGAATCCGGGCAACGGAGCTTCCGGCCTCAACTGCCAGGGCGGGTCTGGCTCTTTCGGAGCCTATCTGGCTCCGCGGATCGGGGTAATCGGGGAGTTCGGAGCATGCAAGGTAACGGGGTTGCCGTCCGGCTTCACTTCGCACGAGTTGAGCTATCTCGTCGGGCCGCGGATCTATTTCCCGACTCATGGACGCGTGTTTCCGTTCGTCCAAGCGCTGTTTGGTGGGGAGCAGTTCTCTGCCGGTGCAACTGGTCTTGGCTCGGCGTCAACCAACGCGTTTGCAGCGGCTGCGGGCGGCGGCGCCGATGTCACGTTGACGCGGCATGTTTCCTTGCGAGCCATCCAGGTCGATTATCTCTACACGCACTTTGCTGGGGCTGGTCAGAACAACCTGAGAATACAGAGTGGACTGGTGTGGCGCTTCGGTAGGTAATCAAACTCTGGAAGCGGCCACTACAATTTTGTTTCTCGATGGTGGGGGCGTACCGCAAGTTACAGACGGTACGCCCCTTTTCGATTTTCGTTCTCACTACTCCAAGAAAATCAGGCGCCAGCAACCACGAAGAAAACCGGGTCAGGATGGATCTTTCTGCCGAGTAGTTTGCACGCCCGTGACAATGCCGATTCCGAGCAGGACGATAGCGCCTACAGCGATCCAGTGGGCCGGCACGTGCGCCAGATGAGCGCCGTAAATCAGGCCGCCAATCAGGATCAAGAAACCCAGCGCGTACAATCCAAATGACATGATGGCTCCTCTTTGACTCAAGACTGGGGACGAAATGCGCCTAGTATGCAGCAAATACCCAAGCAGGCCATACCGTTCTGCCTGTACGCCATCGGGGCTTTGTCGAACGGTGTAAAATACCTGGCAGCGAACGTTGACAATTCCGAGGAAGAACTCTGGATTCTTCGATATTTACGCCCTTTTTGGGCTCTGGTAATAGCCTCGCTCGAAGGGTCTGACAACGCAGTATGTCAGTCCGTTAAGTGCGTGTGATTGGGAGCGGAGATTGGGACGGGCGACAACTTCGCTTCCTGTTCGCCTGGGATTTGGATAGACTATGGAGCGCATGGCTACACTTTTTGAGATGGGGCTGCCGGCGACGGCTAGTCCTCTGCTGGATGTGAATGAGGCGCAGCGGCGCGCGATTACGCACGGCGCGGGGCCGCTGCTGGTGATTGCAGGGGCGGGGACGGGGAAGACGCGGGTGATTACGGAGCGGATCCGGCACCTACTAGAGAATGATGCTTCGCTGTCGGGCGGGAACATACTCGGGCTGACCTTTACCAAGAAGGCGGCCGGGGAGATGCAGGCACGGGTGGTGAAAGCCGTGGGGGAGCGCGGCAAAGACGTTACCTTGGCGACGTTTCATTCGTTTTGCGAGGCACTGCTGGTGGAGCTGGATCCGGGGCGCGTGATTCTGGATAAATGCGATCACTGGATTTTGTTGCGGCGAAATTTGGCGCGATTGCGGCTGGAGAAATACCGGCGGCTGCCGGACCCCGGACAGTTTTTGAATGATTTTCTGGAATTTTTCAGCCGGTGCCAGGATGAGTTGGTTTCATACGAAGACTTCCAAGCTTATGCGGATGGCTTGGCAAGGAAGCTGGAAGCGGAGCGCGGCGAGCTGGACGAGGATACGTACGCGGAGCGCGCCGATCAGGTGGCGCTGCAACAGGAAATTGCGCGGGCTTACGGGGCCAGCGAGGGATTGTTGCGCGAGAAGAATCGGGTATCGATTAATTCGCTGATCACGGGCACGGTGGAGTTGCTGCAGAAGGATACGGCGCTTCGAGAAAAACTGAGGCAACGGTACCGCTACATCCTGGTGGACGAATTTCAGGATACGAATATCGCGCAAATTGAGCTGCTGGATTTGTTGTGCGCGGAGCCGCGAAATATTTTTGTGGTGGGCGATAACGACCAGGCCATTTACCGGTTCCGTGGAGCTTCCTTCGCGAGCTTTGCCATTTTTGAGAAGCGATTCGCGGGGTTGAAGGATACGGACGACCCCAGCCGGTATCGTGTGGCGTTGACCGAGAATTACCGGTCCACGCCGAATATTTTGCGGGTGGCGACGCACGTTATCGGACAGAACGCGCGCAGCGAACGCTTCCCGCCCAAGGTGCTGACCACCACGCATCCCGAGGGCGAGAAAATTCGCATCGCGGAACTGGCGAATGCGGATGAGGAGTCGCGGTGGGTTACGGGTGAGTTGCAACGGCTGCACCGCGCGGGACACCGCTGGAAAGATTTTGCGGTGCTGTATCGGCAACACGCGCATCGCGATCTGCTGGTGGAAGAGCTTTCGCGGGCGAAGATTCCATTTGTGATCAGCAAGCTTTCGATTCTGGAGCATCCGCTGGTGCGGGATGTGCTGGCATACCTGCGGCTGATCGCGCAGCCGTATGACGATGTGGCGTGCGCGCGGGTGTTGGCGGCACCGGCATGGCATATGGAGCCGGAGGATTTGGTGCGGCTGACGCAGCGGGCTTCAAAGAAACGCGGCGCGGCGTTGATCGATATTCTGCAAGCGCCGCAGACGGAATTGGCGTTTGATGCGTCGCAAGCTTCGGTGCGGGTGCTGCTAGAGTTTCTGTTGGCTCAGCGAAAGACGATTAACCGGCGCAGCGCGAAGCAGATTCTGGGTTCGGTGATTGATTGGCTGGAGATTCGCGAGCGCGCGGCGGTGCAGGATCGCAAATATGTAACGCGGCTGGCGGAGTTTGCCGTGGAGTGGGAACCGAAGAGCGATACGAGGGGGCTGGCAGAATTTTTGGAGTATCTGGATTATTTCGATCAGGCAGGCGGCAGGGTGAGTCTAGAGGATGATGTGCCGGGCGACGCGGTGCAGTTGATGACGGTGCACGGCGCGAAAGGGCTGGAGTTCGCGCATGTATTTTTGCTGAGGCTGAATAACAAAGCGTTTCCGGCGTCGGAGCGGACGCGGGTGTTTGAGTTCCCTGCCGAGCTGATGAAGGAAGGCACGCCTGCGGAACAATTTCACATACAGGAAGAGCGGCGGCTGTTTTATGTGGCGTTGACGCGGGCGCGCGAACGGCTGACGATTACGACGCTGACGGACAAAAAAGGCAAGGTGCCTACTTTTGTCGAGGACATCGTGATGGACCCGCTGGTGAAGCGGCGGGACGTGGTGCAGATGGCGCCGCGACTGGCTGCGAGGGTTCCGGGCGATGCGGTGCCGAGCGGCAGCGCAATAGCGGCTTCCCTGTTTCCGGCCCCGATTGATCCGCCAAGGATTTTTTCGCGGATTGCGTCGTGGGCGGAAACATTTCATCCGCCGTCGCCGGAGCCGCTGAAACTGAGTCCTTCGGCGCTGGATAACTACCGCAGATGTCCGCAGCAATATTTGTTTGGGCGGCTGTGGGCGCTGGAGGAAGGGCCGCGCGGGACGCTGACGTTTGGGCGGGTGGTACACGACACAATCCGGCGAACGCTGGCGGAATTGCGCAAGGGCAACAAGTTACCGTTTGAGGAACTGCAAAGGATATTCGAGACGGAATGGAAGTCGGCGGGATTTGAGGACGATTACCAGGAGAACGAATATAAGAAGGACGGATTGGAGCAGCTGAAGGTATTTCATGCGGCGATGCTGGAAAGCTCGCCGGAAATTCTGGAACAGGAAAAGACGTTCGAATTGCCGATGGAGAACAACGTGATTATCGCAGGGCGCATTGACCAGGTGAACGCCTTGGGCGGTAACAACGTGGATATCGTGGATTACAAAACCGGGAAGCCGAAGAAGGATCTGGATGCGCGGCGGGATTTGCAGTTGAGCATTTATGCACTGGCGGCGGTGGAGATATTCGAATGGAATCCGGTGCGGTTGGTGTTTCATTACCTGCAAAATAATCAGATACAGGCGACTACGCGGGATGCGAAGCAACTGCAGGAAGCGCAAAAGATTGTGCAGGAAGTGGCGGCGGATATTCGCGCGGGACAGTTTCCGCCGAAGCCCGGGTACCTGTGCCGCAACTGCGCATATAGGCCGATTTGCCCGAGCCATGAAGAGGCGTTGAGCTGTTGAAGCCAGATTCGAACGCTAGAAAACAGGCAGACGGGCCGGGTAAACGAAGAAAGGGCGCTGCGAAAAAATCCGCGGCGCCCTTTTTTTCAATCTGATTGAGGTGCTACTTACCTTTTTTTGTGCTGCTCTTCTTTGCTGGCTTCTTCTTCACAAACACCTCCGCAATTTTCAATGGCCGGAAAAAATCGCTCGGCCCGATATAGTTGTCTCACAAATAGGTCACACACACTAGCAACAAAAAAAAAATTGTTGGATGGCTAAGAACCGAAGGTCGAGTGATGCGTTGCTGATGAAAGAAAGCTGATCAGCAGCGCCCACCCTTTGCAAAGATCGCACGGGGTAGGCCACCCGGTTAACTGGCGATACTTAATGGGGGGCGGAGCCGGCGTAATAGCCTTCGCGGGCGTCGACGGTCAGGCCTTCGCGTTTTACGCGGACTTCGATGGTGTGATAGTCAAGCGCGCGATTGGTTCCGGCTGGGGAATACGCCAGGGTGTATTGATTGCGGGCTTCTTCGGTGACGCGGGAATAAAGTTCTTCCATGGTGCTGCGCTTGGCGGCGAAGTAGACATCGCCTCCGGAGTCATGGGCGTAATCGACAAGGCGGCTGAAGCGGCGTTCGAAGTAGGCGCTGCTGACGGCGACGCTATAGACGGAGATTTCGTAACGCAGCAATTCTTTTACGGTGGACTTGTAGTCGTGGGTATTGGATCTGATTCCGTTGACTCCGTCGGAGATGAGGAAAATGATCTTGCGGCGCTCGCGGCCGCGGTCTTTCAAAATTTGCGAGGCGCTGTAGACCGCGTCGTCCAGAGCTTTGGTTGACTGGCCGTTAACAAGATTAACGGTAGGGGCAACATTGGGGGAATCGCCGATGGCGGAGTGGCCATTGATTACCGGGCCGTCAGTCATCGCGGGGCCAGGCGGGGCAACGGAGGGTCTGGTGTCCAGTTCGGTTCGTTTTATTTCGGTGAGTAATTTGTCCTGATTCTTGGTGAAGCCGGGGCCTTCGTGAAAAAACTGATCGAAGCGAGCGATGTAGGCTTCATCGGAGGCGCCGAGGCCCATAATGATGGCTTTCAGGCTGGCGGCGACTTCCTCCGCATCTTTCCGTTTTAGGTCGTTGTCGATGAGAATGACCATTGAAAGCGGGAAAGCTTCGTTGCTGAAATAAGCGATGCGCTGCTCGACTTTGTCTTCGAAGATGCGAAATTCGTCTTTGGACAAGTCGGGGACGAGGCGGCCGGAACCATCTTTGACAGTGACGGGAACTATTACCTGGTTGACTGGGATTACGATTCTGCCGCCTTGGCCATTGGCGTTAGCCGAGTCATTGGCATCGGCGGGCGGCGGTGGCTGCTGCTGTTGAACGGCAGCGGTTGGCGCGGGGGTATCCGGCTTAGTATCCTGCGCGTTCATCGCGATGAAGGGAAAGAGGAGGGCGGTGAGGGGGGCGATTACGGTTTTTCGTAGACTTTTCATAAGCCTCAAGCCAAACTTCGTGTCGATTTAGCCTCTCAAGGATTCGGGCTACACATCCATCCCGTCCATTCACGGCATCGTAGGATGCATGCTGGCCGCCAGAGGCGAGCAACAGCGGATTCTAACAGAGGAAGTATACATGCATTCTTTGAGCAAACTTGCGAGGGTGTGGTTGGCAGTTAGCAGCGCGGCGGTGCTGGCGGTGCCTGCAGTTCCGCAGGAGTCCGGTGGTCAAGGGCCGGTGATCCGGTCGCAAGTAAACCTCGTGAACGTGTTCGCCACGGTGCGCGACAAAAATAAAAGAATCGTGGGCGACCTGAAGCAGGAAGACTTCAAACTTGTCGAAGATGGCCAGGATCAGAAGATTTCGTTTTTTTCCAAGGAAGTGAGCCTGCCGATTACGCTGGCTCTGCTGCTGGATACTTCCGGGAGCGAACAGGACATGCTGGGGGCGATTCAAGGGGCGGGGAGCGCGTTTCTTGACCGGGTGCTGCGAAAGGGCGACGAAGCGCTGGTGATGTCGTTTGATACCGACGTGGATATGCTTTCGGACTTTACTGATGACCGGGCGCAACTGGATCGGGCGGTGCGGCGGGCGCGGATCAATACACCGGGTGGGGGAATGATTGCGGGGAATCCCGGGCCGATCGGGAATCAACAGATGACGGGGACGGCGCTCTACGATGCGATTTATTTGGCGAGCGGAGAAAAGCTGAACACTGAGGCGGGACGGAAAGCGATCGTGATTGTCACCGATGCGCAGGACGAAGGCAGCAAAGTGAGGATTGAAGATGCCATTGAATCGGCGCAGAGGACGGATTCGGTGATTCACGTTTTGCTGGTGGCGGACCGCAGATTTGGCGGGGGGAATCCTGGTGTCGCGAAGAAGCTGGCGGATGAAACCGGCGGACGGATGATTGTCGTGAATAATGAGAAGAAATTAAAAGAGGCGTTCGATGAGATTTCGGACGAGCTGCGCAGCCAATACACGCTGGGCTATTACCCGAGCAACGCGGCGCGCGATGGGAAATTTCGCAAAATTAAAGTGGAAACGAATAATCACGATTTGAAAGTGCTGGCACGGAAAGGCTATTACGCTCCCAAGGGAGAAGCGGCTTATCTGGGAGAGCCGGCTGGAGGAGTTGCTGGTCCGGCTGAGTTGGCGCCGGCTCGCGCGAAGTAACCGCGTCTGGCGCGGACTTGATAACCCTTATGGTCGGGGGTTTCGATGCGGATTTTGTGGTAGCGGCCGTCCATAATGTAATTGGTGGGGCTGTAGGCGATAGAGTATTGGTTACGCAGCTCGTCTCCGATGTCCTGAAACGATTGATCTAGATCATCCACGTGGTAAGGGTAAAAGGCGCGGCCACCGGTTTCTTCCGCTAAATCCTGCAAAATTTGATCCCCGGGTGTCAGGTGGTTCTTGCGATTGGCGGCCTTGTTTGGATCGGTCTGCGAAAGGGCGATCCATTGGGTGCTGGTGCTGATGGTGTAAATCACCACGCTGGCGCGTTGGGCCATTTCGATGGCTTCGGCGCGAGTGCGGGTGGAGAGATTGTCATCGCCGTCGCTGATTAAAATCATGACGCGGCGTACGACGTCGGGCTGGTCGCCGGGTGGCCGAGGCGGGTGGCTTAATTCATTCAAGCATGCGGAGTAAATGGCGTCGTAGATAGCGGTGCCGCCACCGGCGCGAGTCTTGAAGATTTCATCGCGTAAGGCTCCGGCATCGCCGGTGAATTTTTGAATCACTTGCGGCTCGTCGTCAAAGGTCATGACGAAGGCTTCATCTTTGTTATGGCGCAGAACGCTGAAGAGGAAATTTGTGGAGGCGTCCTGTTCGAACTTCAGGCGGTCGCGAATGCTATTGGAAGTGTCGAGGAGCATTCCTATGCGCAGGGGAAGATCGGTCTGCTTACTAAAATAGCGAATCTCCTGAGGGGCTTTATCGTCAAAAATTTTGAAGTCGACTTTTTCGAGGTCGGGGACAAGTTTGTTGCGGCGGTTTAGAACGGTGAACAAAATGTCGACGAGGTTGACGCGGCTTTGGATCACAGTGGGATTCTGGCCGGGCGGGGCCTGTGCGCCATCGGGCGCAGATGCGAGAGGAGGCGCGGATTGCGGTGGCGCGGGAAGAGGAGGTTGCTGCGCGGAGGGTCGTCCGGGCAAAAGCAATATGGCAATGACGGCTAGAGCCAAAATTAAAAATGGTTTGGGTTGCATCTGCTCAGATTATAGGTACCCGTGGAGGGCAGCGTCAATTTTTGCTGGGTCACCTCCGGCGACCTCGGCCAGCGTGTGGAGGAATTGGCGGAGCTCGGCGGGTAACGGTGCGCGGAGCTCCATTCTTTCGCCGGTTCGGGGGTGAGAGAAAACAATTTTTGCCGCATGCAAAAAATTGCGGCCTAGCGACGGGAGGGCTACGTCTCCGACACGCAGGTGGGCTGCGGCTCCGTAGAGTGTGTCGCCTACTACCGGATGTTTGAGCGCGGAAAAATGGACGCGTATCTGGTGGGTGCGACCGGTGTGAAGCTGGACTTCGAGCAAAGAGGTCGAGTCAATCTTAAGAAGGGTGCGCCAGTCGGTGCGGGCTTCACGGGAGTTGGCGATTTTCGAGCCGCGATAGGTTTTCTGTTCCGCGGCCATGCGCACGCGTTTGATCGGGTCGCGGCCGATGGTCAGCTCGATTCGTCCGCTGGTGGTGTCGAACGAGCCCTGTACCAATGCGATGTAGGTTTTATTTACGGCACGCTGCCGAAAGGCTTCGCCGAGGCGGGCGTGGGCGGAGTCGGTTTTCGCAACGAGAATGACTCCGGAGGTTTCCTTGTCGAGGCGGTGAACGATTCCTGGGCGCAGGGCGTCACCTAATTGCGAGAGGGACTGGCCGCGGCCGAGCAGGGCGTTGACCATGGTACCGGTGGCGTTGCCTGCGCCGGCGTGGACGGTCATCCCAGCGGCCTTATTGACGGCGATGATGTCTGCATCTTCAAACAGAATATTGAGGGGGATAGATTCGGCATGGGCTCGCAACGGGGGCCTAGCCCTGGGAGTCACGGAAACTTTTTCGCGCGCGTGTAAGCGATGCGAACCCTTATTGGGTTTTCCGTCGACGAGTACAAGTTCGCCGTCGATCAATTCTTTGACGCGAGTGCGGCTTAGCTCTGGATACCTGGCAGCCACGGCGTGATCGAGGCGGTCTCCGATTTCAGAAGTCGAGACTTCAAACGAGAGGACGAAATTCTCGTCCGGCTCTGGAAGCGCTTCGGTTTTGATTTCTTTTTCAGCGCTCATGCTGGACCTTCGAATTACGGGCTCATCTCGCTGCGATACTTCCATCATTCAGAATAGTGCAGGCAGAATAATTCAGGCACGTTTTTTGGCTGAAACGGTGGCGTCAACGTTCGCGCCAAAGATGGCATCGAGCAAGATTAGCGCGGCGCCTATGGTGATGGCGGAATCGGCGACGTTAAAGGCGGGCCAGCGGTAGGAGCCAATCCACACTTCAATGAAATCGGTTACGCCGCCGTGCAAAATGCGGTCGGCAACATTTCCGGTTGCGCCGGCGATTAGCAGAGCAAGACCAGCAAAGGTCATCGCGCCGCCGGTCTTGCCGGCGACCAAAAGCCAGGCCAGAACGATCACCACCAGAACCGAACCAGCGATGAGGATGGCTTTCATCCAAGGAGAATTGGAATCAGCGAAAAAGCTGAAGGCGATTCCGGGATTTGTGCTGTGCACCAGGTAAATTAAATTGTGGATGACTTCGTGGCGGTAGCTTTCGGTAGTGGCGGCTTCAAACCACGCTTTGGTAGCGCGGTCGGCGATGACGACCGCGAGGGTGAGCCACAACCATCGCAAGCGCGGTGCAATTTGCACTAAACTTCCACTTTCGACGCGGCAATACTTCTCGCTCGCCTTTCGATATTAACCTTGATGAGGCGAGTCAAGTGATCGACCCCTAGGCTGCGCTTTCGATTTCGGCCAAGGCTGCGGTGCAGCGTTCGCAAACCGTGGGATACCTTGGGTTTTCGCCTACCTGAGTGGAATAGTTCCAGCAGCGCTCGCACTTGGCTCCGTCGGCACGTTCGATTTCGATGGCGAGGCCGGGAAGCAACTCGCTTTGCACGGCACCGGCAGGCGGGGCCGGCTCAACCTCGACTTGCGAAACGATGAAAAGCTCGGGCAGCACATTACGTCTTTCCTGTAGCAATTTCTGCAATCCTGGCGCTTCGCTGCCGGCGTGAAGCTTCACTTTCGCTTCGATTCCCTTGCCGATGGCCTTGGCCGCACGAGCTTGCTCTAGCGCTTGCAACACCGCAGGGCGTACCTGCGCGAGACGGGCCCATTGTTCCGCCGCTTCCGTGCTGATGCCGCTGGCCAGCGAATCGGCTTCAGCGAATTCCGCTTGATGCACGCTGCCAGTGGCTTGTTTATCGGCAGGAAGCATTTTCCAAATTTCTTCGGTGGTGAATACCAAGACGGGCGCGAGTAAACGCACCAAGGCGCCGGAAATTTTCCAGATGGCGGTCTGCGCGGAACGGCGCGACGTGCTGCGAGGCGCTTTGGTATATAGGCGGTCCTTTAACACGTCCCAGTAAAAAGAACTGAGGTCCACTACGCAGTAGTCGTGAATGGCGTGGTACACGCGATGGAAATCGTATCCGGCGTACCATTCGCGGCATTTGCGAGATAGCTCCGCGGTGCGATCGAGCATCCAACGATCGATTTCTTCCAATTGCTCATTGGGTAGCGCATCGCGCGAAGCATCGAATTTGTCGAGATTTCCAAGGGCGAAGCGGAAGGTGTTGCGAATTTTGCGGTAGGCTTCGCTGAGCTGATCCATGACCCGGTCGCTCATCTTTACGTCGGCTTGGTACTCCTGGGAGGCGACCCAAAGGCGTAGGAGGTCGGCACCCCACTTTTCGCAAATTTCGGAGGGCAGGATGATATTGCCGAGGGATTTGGACATCGGGCGACCCTGTTCGTCGAGAGTCCAGCCGTGAGTAACCACGCCACGGAAAGGCGCGGCGTTTCTAATTCCGGTGGCGACCAAGAGCGAACTTTGGAACCAGCCGCGGTATTGGTCGGGACCTTCAAGATAAATATCGGCAGGCCATTCCGGACCATGCAAGACCGCGAGGTTGGAGGAGCCGGAATCAAACCACACGTCGAGAATGTCGTGCTCCTGACGCCATTTCGTGGAGCCGCAGGAACACTTGGTGTTGGGAGGCAGCAATTCTTCCGGAGTGTGCCGATACCAGGCGTCGGCGCCTTCTTTTCTGAACCAGTCCACTACGTTTCGCAGCGCGGTGAAATCTTCGAGGCGCTTTCCGCAAGCGTCGCAATAAAAGACGATGATGGGAACGCCCCAGAAACGCTGGCGCGAAACGCACCAGTCGGGGCGTTTTTCCACCATTTCGTAAATGCGTTCCTCGCCCCAGGCAGGAATCCATTTCACGCCCTCCACTTCATCGAGGGCTTCCTGGCGAAAGGTTTTATCGCGACCGGGCACGATGGCGTCCATTTTGATGAACCACTGCTCGGTGGCGCGAAAGATCACTGGATTGTGGCAGCGCCAGCAATGCGGATAAGTGTGTTTATATTCTTGGTGGCCGAGTAGTGCACCGCGATCCCGCAGCAGTTTGACGAGGATGGGGTTGGCTTCAAAAACATTTTTGCCTTTGTATTCGGGCAAACCTTCCAGATAAACGCCGCGATCATCGAGCGGAGCGTACGTCTCCAAGCCATATTTCTGACCGGAATAAAAGTCGTCGGCGCCGTGACCGGGAGCGGTGTGTACGATTCCGCTCCCCTGATCGAGAGTGACGTAATCGGCCAAAATGCCGGGAACCTGGAGTGGCAGAAAGGGATGCTGAAATTTGCGACCTTCAAATTCACTGCCCTTGAATGTTTCGCGGATGCGGGCTTCCTTAATATTGCATTCGGATTGAAGCGCGGCGATGCGGTCGACGGCGAGGAGTAACGCGCCTTTTTCGGTGTCGACGACGGCATAGTCGTAGTCGGGATGAAAAGCTAATGCGCGGTTATGGGGCAGCGTCCAAGGCGTGGTGGTCCAGATGATGGCGCTGACTTCGTTGCCGGGATTCTGGCCATCGGCGATAGCGAATTTGACCCACACGGAGGGGCTGGTGTGATCTTCGTATTCGACTTCAGCTTCTGCTAATGCGGTGCGGTCGTGAAGACACCAATACACGGGTTTGCGCCCGCGATAGACGTAGCCCTTTTCAATGAACTCCAGAAAAGCGCCGGCGATGGTCGCTTCGTAATCAAAATTCATGGTGAGATACGGATCGTTCCAACGGCCGAAGACACCGAGGCGTTTGAAATCGCGCTTGTGCTGCTCCACGTAGCGATTCGCGAATTCGCGGCAAAGCTTACGAAATTCGGGCGCGGAAACCTTGGCTTTGCCGCCGAGCTCTTTTTCGACCTGGGTTTCGATGGGCAAGCCGTGACAATCCCACCCAGGGACATAGGGCGCGTAATGTCCGGCCATGCTTTCGGATTTGACGATCATGTCTTTTAGAATTTTATTGAGGCCGGTGCCGAGGTGAATGGTTCCGGTGGGATAGGGAGGGCCATCGTGCAAAACAAAAAGCGGCTTGCCCTTGCGAGTCTCAAGGATTTTTTCGTAGAGATGGGCCTCTTCCCAGGCAGCGAGCTGCTTAGGCTCGTTCTGCGGCAAGCTGGCTTTCATAGGGAATTCGGTCTTGGGCAGGTTAAGAGTTTTCTTTAGTTCCAGTGGTTCGGCCATGAGCTGAGAAATGGAAAGTCCCCTTTGTGTCGCTGGCGGTTATCAATAGAGCAGGATAATTTCATCCCGGCTGTGGCCAGCGCAATAAATCCCTGTTTTCCCCGCATTTATACCGGTCGTGTTCTGGAGAGAGGTATATGACGGGAAACATCGGCAAGCTGATTAAATGCGTATGTTACAATGAATAGCAGTCGATGTCAGCCGCGTGGGTCGCGCAACCTTTCCCGGGGAGCGCGAATCATATCCGGCTAGCACGCTTAATCCGCAATAGCTGCGTCTAAACCGAGGGAAGACGGTGCCGGGTAGAATGATCAATCTCTTGCCGACTCAGCCTCAGCCACCCAGGGCCAACGAAGCCAGTGCAGGTCCCCCAACTCCGCTGCCCCGATTCGGGACTCCCACCAAGTTTGTGACCGATGGTTTCTGGGGAAACCTCAAACAATTTCTGACCGAACGGCCGGTGAAGTTGCGCGGGGATGTTCGTTCTCCGCTGATGCCTGAAAATTACGGCGACGGATTTAAAGAGAATTTAAAGACGGTGCTTAAGGGCGGGCCAGTTCCAAAAGGCGCCTCGAATAGTCGACTGGAAGTAGCGTGGGGCGCGGGGTTCGGGGGGTTCGGGGACCGCATCAAGGAATTGTTTTTCCCGGTTAAGCAGGCTCCCGTGCAGTGGACCAGCAAGCCGCTCAAGGTCAAGGATATCTGGTCAAAGGACGAGACGTTTGGGTGGACGCAGGCAATTTCGATCGGGCTGCACGTCGGAATAATTACTCTTCTAGTTGTTCCTCTCTTCACCCATATTCTGCCGAGCTCGACACAAGCAAAAAATAAATTTGATTCGACACCGTTGGATATTTCGCCATATATAGCCAAGTTGCCGGCCGGTACGAAAAAGGCTGGCGGCGGTGGTGGAGGAGGCGATCGTTCGATTACACCTCCTACGAAGGGCCAGGCTCCGAAATTCGCGTATACGCAATTTACGCCGCCCGAGGTGACGATCAAGAATCTCGCACCTAAGCTGCCGATGGATCCGACACTACTGGGGCCGCCGGAGCTGAAGATTGCGAATCCGCCGCTCCCGAATGTGGGCGATCCGATGGCGGGCGCGGTAACGATGTCGGGCGGGCCAGGCGGTGGGGGCGGTGTGGGCGTAGGGACAAGCGGCGGTATTGGCAGCGGCAACGGCGCGGGCTTAGGTCCCGGAAATACTGGCGGCACGGGCGGCGGCGATTTCCGCGCAGGGATAAACGGAGTCGGCTCGCCGCAATGTATCTACTGCCCGCAACCGGAATATTCGGATGAAGCGCGCAAGGCGAAATATCAGGGAACCGTGTTGCTGGATGTGACGGTAACGGCGGACGGGCGCGTGATTAATCCGATCGTGATTAAGGGGCCTGGACTGGGCTTGGAAGAAAAAGCGCTGGCGCAGGTGCGGAATTGGAAAATGCGGGCGGCTTTGGGGCCTGGCGGCAAGGCTGTCGCGTGTCGCGTGCAGATCGAAGTTACTTTCCACCTTTACTAAGAGTCGACTAATAGCAACGTTTCGCGCGGGAGCGGGAAAGCCAATTTCCTGATTGGCGTGGATCAGTCTGGTCGGCGGGACCCTTCACTAAAGCAACACAAAAGATGTTCGGTGCGTCGGCTGGACTCCAATCTGTTACGATTTGCAAATGATGAAAACGCGAATGGCCACATTGGCCGTGTTGTTGTTTGGCTCGTTGTTAATAGGCGCCGATACATTTGCGCAAACAGCTACGGGGACCGGTGGGCTGCAAGTTACCGCAAGAATCACACCTACGGCGGCACGGCCCGAGCCGGTGCGTCAATTCACTTTTTACATTCTCAGTAAGAGCTATGCGGCGGTTTCGCAAGAAGTGGAAGCTGACGACGTAATTCCCTCTCGGGATAAATTCATTGATGATTTGAAAGTTTCTCCGGAGCTGAAGGAATGGCTCAAAGCGCATGAGATTCTGGATTTGACCATGCCGGGACTGGACAAAGCGCTGACGGCCGACGATGTGCTGCACGTTCCTGAATTTTTGCTGGCTTATCAGCGTGCGAACAGCGGCGGCGTGACGAATGGGATTCCCAAACCGAAGTATAAGGATGCCGACAAAACCGATCATCCGGACAAATACAAAAAGCAAAAAGAGGAATACTACAGCGCACTGCGCAAGTTTATTCGGTTGCACCCGGAAACGATGAGCGGGATGGAGTTGGAGATGGACGCGGTGAATCCGCAGCGGAAATGGGCGAAGATTGAAAGCGAGCACAAGAAACACGTGCAGCACCTGGCGCCCGATGTGGCGCAGACAAAATATCTAGTGGCCAAGGCGGACACGGATCTGGACGGGCGCGCGGGCGTTTCGGGATTGCCGCCGGGAAGTTACTGGGTGAGTTCTCTGAATCTGGATGCCGATGCGGGAGATACGCGGGTAAGGTGGGACGTGCCGGTGGCGATTCAGCCGGGGCAGACCACGCGAGTAGAGTTGAATAATTTGAACGCAACGGACGCACGCGCGGCATCCGCTCCCTGAAACAAGCCAACGCGAATATGGGTACCCTCTCGCGCTGGATATTCTTTAATATTTTTGTGCTGGTGGCGGTGGCACTTGATCTGGGTGTGTTTCATCGCAAGCCGCACAGAATCAGGCTGCGCGAAGCGGCGATCTGGAGCGGTGCGTGGATAGGCGTGTCGATCGTTTTTGGGGTCGGCATATTTTGGTTTCTGGGCAGACAACCAGCACTTGAATTCTTCACTGGATACCTGATCGAAAAAGCGCTGAGCATCGACAACCTGTTTTTATTTCTGGTAATCTTCCGCGCTTTTTCCGTGGATGAACGGGTCCAACATCGCTTGCTGGCGTGGGGGGTGTTTGGCGCGCTGGTGATGCGAGGGATCATGATCGCGATGGGCGCTGCGCTGGTGGCGCGCTTTGCGTGGATCATGTATGTGTTCGGGGCTTTTCTGGTCTACGCCGGGATTCACATGCTTTTGGTTCGGACGAGGGAGACGCATCCGGAACAAAACAAGATTTTTCAATTCGCGAGCAGGCATTTGCGGGTCACGCGGCAATATCACGGCGAGAGATTTTTTGTGCGCTTGAACAAGCAATTATTTGCCACGCCTTTGTTTTTGGTGCTGCTGGTGGTGGAGATTACGGATGTCACGCTGGCGGTTGATTCGATTCCGGCGATTTTTGGCATCACTCACGATGCGTTTATCGTATACACCTCGAATGTGTTTGCGATTCTGGGATTGCGGGCCATGTATTTTTTGCTGGCGGGAGTTTTGGGACGCTTGCGTTATCTGACGGTCGGACTTTCTGGGGTACTGGTTTTCATTGGGGCAAAGATGATCGTCGAACCGTGGATGCATGTTCCGGTGCACATTTCGCTGGGAGTTGTGGCGGGGATACTGCTGGTGGCGGTTATCGCTTCGCTGATGTCGCCTGGGCAGACCGCAGCCACCGAACAGGGCCGGGGGCGCAGTAAAATCGAGCAGGGTCCTGATGGATAGAACTTGAGAGATATTATGGCCCACGCGATGTCGTCCGCGATCACGAATCTGTCCGCAGCTGAGAAATCGACCCGTATGGCGGCGGCTTCGGAAATCTACGTGCAAGGGCGGGGCCTCGCTGAGCGAGCGGTATGTCGCTGGTGGGAAGATGCGGAATTATCTGAGTTGCTGTTAAGCCCAAAACCGATTGTTACTGTGGGCGTAGCAGTAGGGCGAGAAACGTTCGCGAAGATTCGCGCGGCTAACGGGCAGCCAGGATTGGCGATTGTTCCGCAAGAACAGGACGCCGAGGAATTCGAGCTGCATTTTGCGGATGGCGTTGAATTGGATGTGCTCACTGGCAGGGAGCCGGGTGGTCAGGGGGCGATTGCGCGATTTTTGGCCAAGTTTGGCGAGGGCGTCCAGCAGGTGGAGTTTCGGTGCCTGAATGTGGATCGTGCGATGGCGATCGTGCACGAGCGCTTTGGCGTTACTCCCATTTATCCCGAGGCGCGGCCTGGGGCTAACGATTCGAAGGTAAATTTCGTGCTGGTACCTGTTCCAGGAGCGGCCGGCAAGAATGCCAGAGTGCTGATAGAACTTTACGAATTGCCGTAATTGGTGGCTTACTCGCCGCTTTGTTGAATCATTTTGGCTACCAAACCGGTCCATCCGGTCTGATGATTGGCGCCGAGGCCGGCACCATTGTCTCCGTTAAAAAATTCATAAAAGAGAACGAGGTCGCGCCAGTACGGGTCGCTTTGGAATACCTCTGCGGCGCCATTCACGGGACGGCGACCCTGATCGTCGCGAAGAAAAATATGGGTTAGCCGGCGTGAAATTTCGGCGGCCACTTGCCAGAGATCAGTCTGGTTGTTGGAACCTGTGGGACAGGCAACTTTAAAATCTTCGCCGTAGTAATGATGGTATTTCTGCAAGGACTCGACGAGCAGGTAGTTCACGGGAAACCAAATAGGTCCGCGCCAATTCGAATTGCCGCCAAATGTTCCAGATGCGGACTCGGCGGGCTCGTAATCCACTCTGCTTACCGTGCCATTAAAGCGCAATTCGTAGGGATGATTCTTGTGAAAGCGGGACAACGCCCGTATGCCGTAGGGAGAAAGGAATTCGGATTCGTCGAGCATGTGAGAGAGGACGCGGCCTAAGCGTTTTTTGCTGACCAGGGAGAGCAGCAAGCGTGTGCCGCGAGCCGAGCTTTGCGACATATCAATGTGATCAGGGACGTCGGGATGATTGTCGATGAACCATTGCATGCGGCGCTTAAAGCCCGGCAGCTTGTCGATGGCTTCGGGTTCCAGGGTTTCAACGCCAAATAGCGGAATAAGGCCGACCATGGAGCGCACCTTCAAGAAATGGTCGTCCCCGTTGGGGAGATGCAAAACGTCATAGTAAAAACCATCTTCTTCGTCCCACAGGGATTTGCCGCGTGATCCAAAATTGTTCATGGCATGGGCGATGTACACGAAATGCTCAAAAAATTTGCTGGCGATATCTTCGTAGGCGCGATCTTCTTTGGCAAGTTCGAGCGCAATAGCGAGCATGTTAAGGCAATACATGCCCATCCAACTGGTGCCATCGGATTGCTCGAGATGGCCTCCGGTGGGGAGAGGGGCGGAGCGGTCGAAAACCCCGATATTGTCGAGACCCAGAAACCCACCCTGAAAAATGTTGGAGCCGTCGGGATCTTTTCGATTGACCCACCAGGTGAAATTCAAGAGCAGCTTATGAAAAACTTTTTCAAGGAAGGCCCGGTCGGCTACGCCGCGGACGCGACGCTCGATTTTGTAAACGCGCCAGGCTGCCCAGGCGTGGACGGGCGGATTCACATCGCTAAAAGCCCACTCGTAGGCGGGCAATTGGCCGTTGGGGTTCATATACCATTCGCGCAGGAGGAGCACGAGCTGATCCTTGGCGAAGTCGGGATCGATGATCGCGAGGGATACGCAGTGAAACGCCAGATCCCACGCGGCGTACCAGGGGTATTCCCATTTGTCGGGCATGGAAATGATGTCATCGTTATAGAGCTGGGTCCAATCCTTATTTCTTCCGTTCCAGCGCTCTTCTGGTGGAGGCGGTTGACCAGGATCGCCGGTAAGCCAGGTGAGGACGTCGTAGTGGTAAAACTGTTTGGACCACAACATTCCAGACAAGGACTGCCGCATTACCGTACGAGCATCTTCCGAAATGTCCTTTGGCACGCGAGAACCGTAGAAATCGTCGGCTTCTTTTTGGCGCAGTTCAAAGAGGTGATCGAAGCCGGCGCCGAAGTCGGTCGCGGCTGGAACCTCATCGCTGTGGTCGTTAAGTGCCGGCGAAGAGTTGGCGGCTGCCTTTTTGGAATCATTATTTATTGCGCTCTGTGGATCGATATTGGTCAGGCGAAGCTTCAGCGTGGAGCTATCGCCGGGACCAAGGGTTAGCTGGTAGTAAGCTGCCATCTTGGTGCCGGTTTGCTGGGGATTTATTGCACTTTGATTCTTGTGGATGAGGTATTCATGGAAGGCGTCTTTGACGAAGGGTGTGGGGCTTTTTCCACCAAAAACACGCTCATAATTGGTTTCGTTCTCGGTAAAAAGCAATTGCGGCTGACCAGCGCACAACAGCCAGCGCTGGCCATATTGCCAATGTTGAACTTCAACGCAGCGACAGTTTTCCGGCCCGACGGTTTTTCGCATCGTGGGGCGGCGGTCATCTTTGCCCCACGACCAAGTATTGCGAAACCATAAGGAGGGCAAGAGATGTAGTGTTGCGGTCTGCGGGCCGCGATTCACCACGATGAGCTTGATGAGAATGTCTTCGACGTTGGCCTTGGCATACTCGACGAACACGTCGAAGTAACGATTCTCCGTGAACACGCCAGTGTCCATGAGTTCGAATTCGGGCTGAGTGCGGTTGCGACGGCTGTTTTCGGCTACTAGGGCATCGTAAGGAAATTCCCCTTGCGGATATTTGTACAGCATCTGCATGTAGCTGTGGGTGGGTGTGGAATCGAGGTAGAAATAATATTCTTTTACATCCTCGCCATGATTTCCCTGATGTCCGGTAAGGCCGAAGAGGCGCTCTTTCAGGATGGGATCGCGGGCGTTCCACATGGCCAGACCGAAACAAATCATCTGATGTCGATCGCTGATGCCTCCGATTCCGTCTTCACCCCAGCGGTATGCGCGCGATCTGGCATGATCATGTGGGAAATATTCCCAAGCGGTGCCGTACGGGCTGTAGTCCTCGCGTACTGTGCCCCATTGGCGCTCGGACAAGTAGGGACCCCAGCGCTTCCAATACTTCTTGCGCGTGCGGGTTTCTTCGAGACGTTCGTCTTCGCGGGTCTGCAGTCTGGGCATAGCGCTGAATCTTAGGCGGACTGTCCAAAGTTCTTCAAATCTATTTTGGCAGCAACTGCGAGGATATACGGGTCACAGTTGTGCTTCCGTGCTTCTTCCGGCAAGGAGCGCCCTCCCTTTGATGCGCAAAAGCTGCAGATGGCGCAAACAATAAAATGAAGCTACCTGTTTAAGGTATAATTCACATAACGTAAAGTATAAAAATGGTATCTGCCAAAAAAAGGGCCGCTGTGAACGCTGCTAGAGCGATTGGTTGGACAGATGAGGACATTTACTAGAAATGTTTATGGTACAAATCGCCGCAAGGAAATTATTGTGGAGTGGTCAGAGGCTTTGGGATTGCAGTCTAGCGACGCTTTGCAGATAGCCTAGCGTGAACTTGATCCCCACGGCCGCTCCGCCGCGCGGGCCCGTGAAGGGAAAGCCTCCGCGAAAAACTCCGGGAAAAACTTCATAATAAACTTCTTGTTTTCTTTAGATTCGGCTGCCAGCTTGCGGATTTTCTGTTTACGGACTGCCGGCTGCAATTTTCCATAGTCACGGCGCAGGTCAACTAGGAAATCGGATTCCGACACAGCGCCTCCCGAAAAGAACATACCAAGGATTAACAGCTAGACTCTAGGCTTTCAAGATTTACAAGGTTGGGAATATTGCTCGGGTACGCACCTTGCAAGGCATTCTTAGTCCGATACGAGCACCCTAACTTATGTGCCTTGTTCTGCGCCGGGTACAATTGCGCGGGTTGGCACTATAACAGGTTCTGGTGACACTGAAAAAGTTTTCCAGCCGCGGCGTGAGAGGCTCCAATAAATAAAATAGCCCGAGGCGGCCGCGCAAAGTAGCAAGGCGAATCCCGGGAGCCATTCCTGCAGGACCAGCTCGCCTATCGCGAACATGCAGCAATACACCAGCGTGCAACCCATGATCCAATCGAACGTATTCGCGCCGAGGTCACGGACTGGCGTGATTTCCGGGGCCAACGCGGCGATCCTTTGCCAACCGATCACGGTGGGCTGCACGCGGCGATAGAATTTCACGAGACGTTCGTCCGTCTCGGGCTTGGTGATCATGGTGGTCACCAACCACACCACCGTGGTCGTGATCGTGGTAATCAAGGCCGCTTTGGCGAAGACCACGGAGTCGTTGCCTGAGAAATGCACACGCTGCAGTGAAATGGAGACGACGAAGGCGGCGATCATGGCAGAGATTTCACTCCAGGCGTTGATGCGCCACCAATACCAGCGCAGGAGTAACACGCTGCCAGTCCCCGCTCCCATGCCCAGGAGCAATTGCCACGCGGACTGGATCGAATTAATGTTGGCGGCTGCGTAGCCGCTGAGGATGACGAGCATCACGATAAAAACTTTGCTAACGAAAACGTAGTGCTGGTCGGTAGCTTTGCGAACGAGAAATCGGCGGTAGAGATCGTTGATGAGGTAGGAAGTGCCCCAGTTCAATTGGGTGCCTACGGTGGACATAAATGCGGCCAGAAAGGCGGCCACCATCAGCCCACGGAGGGCGGGGGGAAGGAAATCGCGCAGCACCATGACGTAGCCTTTTTCAGGTTCGGCCGCGAACTCCATGCTGGGACTTAGGCCGCCATGGGGGGAATAAACGGCGACGGCTACGAGGCCGGTAAGGATCCATGGCCAGGAACGCATGGCGTAATGGGCGATGTTGAACCACAAGGTTGCGCCGAGCGAGTTTTTTTCGTCTTTCGCGCTGAACATGCGTTGGGCTACGTAGCCGCCGCCGCCGGGTTCCGCTCCGGGATACCAGCTAGCCCACCACTGGACTGCCAGATAGAGACAAAACGTGATGACCGGTAGGGTCCACAAAGCGTCGGTGGTCCAGCCTAGATGAAAGGAAGGAAAGAAGGAGAGAATCGATCCGGTGGTTTGTCCCGATTGACGCACCATGCTATCGACGTGGGACAACTGGATTTTGAGCATGGTCATGCCGCCAAGTTTGGAGACGGCGATCCAGGCCAGGACGACGATCATGGTCATTTTCAAAATAAACTGGAACAGATCGGTGACCAGCACGCCCCAGAGACCGCCGATAAATGTGTATATGCCGGTGAAGGGTACGAGGATCAGGACACAGATCAGCAAAGCAGTGTGCGCCGGGGCTCCCAAGGTGTAATGCAAGAGCACATGACCACCTACGGCGATTTGCAGCACGCGACCGGCAGCGATGGCTTCGCCAAGCAAGACCGTGGTGATGCTGATCATGGCTTTGATGACCCAGCCAAGGATCAGGCAATTCATCAACGCGCCAAGATAAATGGCGCGAAAGCCGCGGAGGAAGGCGGCAGGTTTGCCTTCGTAGCGGAGCTCGACAAATTCCACGTCAGTAAGAATTTCGGCGCGGCGCCAATATCTGGCAAAGAAAAAAACGGTCATCATGCCGCAGAGACATTGCGACCACCACAGCCAGTTGCCGGAGATTCCGTTTTTAGCTACTAGCCCGGCGACGAGCAGAGGGGTGTCGGCGGCGAAGGTCGTGGCCACCATGGAGGTGCCGGCCAGCCACCAGGAAACATTTCGTCCGGAGACGAAAAATTCTTCAGTGCTACCCGAGGAGCGCCGGCGGTAGTACAGACTGATCAACAGATTGAGGAGCAGATAGGCGGCGATTACGATCCAATCGGTGGTGGTAAGTGCCATCTTGAGTGTCTACTCTCCTGCCGCATTTGGGCGGTGGCGCCAATTCAAGATGCGCCTAACCGATCAGGTGACCAGGTTAAATCGTTTTAGTAAATGGCCCGGCCAGCAATTGATGACGCGGATGTTGTAGTCTATCGGGACGCTGCGAAGCACAGCATGGTGGCTCAGAAAAGTTTAAATGGCAAGGGCGAGCGCAACAAAAGTTTGTTTGTGATGAGCATATCGCTGAACTCCAAAAACAGGCGGGCTTACGTTAAATGCTGGTGGTCCTAAAATCCAATTATGAAGAACTGAGTTTGGAAGCGGCGCGGATTGTGGCGAACTCGATACGCCAGGACCCGGAGGTGCGGCTGGGTTTGGCGACGGGAAGCACGACCATTGGCGTATACCGCGAATTGGTGAGGCTGCATCGTGAAGAAGCACTCGATTTTTCCCGGGTGGTTACGTTTAATCTGGACGAATACCTGGGAATTGCTCCGGAACATCCGCAGAGTTTTCACCATTTCATGAGGGAGCATTTTTTTTCGCGTGTGAACCTCGACTCGCGGAACATTCATATTCCGGACGGTACCATCAGCGGCGACTATGAAAAATATTGCGCGGGGTATGAAGGCGAAATTCAAAGGGCGGGTGGGATCGATCTTCAAATCCTGGGCATCGGACGCAATGGGCACATCGGGTTCAACGAGCCAACGTCCAGTTTCGCGTCGAAAACTCGGCTGAAGGTGCTTAGTAAAGCGACGGTTGAGGACAATCGGAAATTCTTTGGCGCTGGGGAGAAGATGCCGCGTCTCGCGATCACTATGGGCATCGGCACCATACTGGCTAGCAGGCGCGTATTGATGCTGGCGACCGGCGCGGCAAAAGCGGGCGCCGTGGCGAACGCGATCGAGGGGCCTCTGACGGCTTCGGTTACGGCTTCGGCACTGCAACTTCATCCTGATGCCACTGCTATTGTTGAGGAAGAGGCCGCGGCGCAATTGAAGCAAAAAGATTATTATCGCGATGTGATGGAAATGACGGCGCTGTTTACGCCTGGGAAATTGTCGTAGCGTCACGCGGCTGCAGTACAGGAAGAATAAATGAAAATATTCACGAATGAGATGCGTGGTTGCCGCAAGGGACCGCAAGATTGGTTTACTGGCACGGTGTGGATCGATGAGATCGTGGCTGCGGCGGCGCCGGCTAGATTTGCAGTGAATCGCGTTTCGTTTGAGCCTGAGGCGCGGACGGCGTGGCATACTCATCCGATGGGGCAGGCCTTGCATGTGTTAACTGGAGTTGGGCGTGTGCAACTCGCGGGCAAGCCGGCGCAAATAATCACTGCGGGCGATTCGGTTTGGATTGAAGCGGGGGAACGTCACTGGCACGGGGCGGATGCCGGTCACACGATGGTGCATCTGGCAATTCAAGAAGCGGACCAGAACGGCGTTAGCGTGGTGTGGCTGGAACATGTGAGCGAAGAGGATTATTCAGCGGAGGCCAAACTGGCTTGAGGGTGGTTGAGGTGGGCTGCGGGTTGCTGTTCTGGGAAAACGACCGGGACAGGTGGAAACCCAGAACTTTAGGAATCAACCCTAAGGGATCGACTTTAAGAATCAACTTCAAGTCCTAACTTCAAGACCTAAATTCAAAAGCCAATTCAAGACCCAGGCTACAAATCGAGCCACCCCCGCATGAGTGAGGGGATGCGTGAGGCCAACTATTCGGGCATGCCAAGGCGGTAGCCGACGCCGCGCACGGTGTGAATTAATTTCGGGGCGCCGCTGACGTCGATTTTTTGGCGCAGGCGATTGATATAAACCTCTACAAGATTGGTCTCGCTGTCGAAATGGTAGTCCCACACATGTTCGACGATGGCACTGCGGGTGATCAAGTCCGGCGCGTGCAAGAGGAAGAGCTCCAAGAGCGCAAATTCTTTGGAGGTTAGCGGGATTATTTCCTTGCCGCGCATGGCACGGCGGCGATGGCGATCGAGCTCCAGATCGGCGTAATGGAGGCGGGCATTTCCCTTGTGGAAGCCGCGGCGAACCAAGGCCCGAACGCGCGCGAGGAGTTCAGCCAGCACGAAGGGCTTGGTTAAATAATCGTCGGCACCGGCATCCAGTCCCTCGACGCGCTGCTCGACGAGAGTTCGCGCGGTGAGCATCATGACGGGAGATTCGATGCCACGTTGACGCAATTCGCGGCAGACTTCAATGCCGCTGATGCCAGGAAGGCGCACATCCAAAAGGATGGCGTCGTAATTCACTTCCCTGCCAAGTTCGAGGGCTTTTTCGCCCGTGTCGGCAATGTCGACAGCGTAGGAATTTTCTCTAAGAGTGCGAGCAATGAAGCTCGCAACTTTTCGTTCGTCTTCGGCTAGGAGAATGCGCATAAGCTTATGGTAACTATTATATCGCGATAATACGGCTGATGGTTCGCGAGGCCCCGCTCGGCCTATCCGATGCCAGGCTCACTTCTCACTTGACAATTCAGCGGCCAAGCACTATTTCACAAGCGCACTATAACTGATTTGTATTTCTCCCGAAGGCGCAATTCTCTTCGGCGGAGGATCCTGTGACCTGGACGCAAGTCTATGACCCTTTCGGTCATTGGTGGTTATCGACGCTGGTGGCCGCCATTCCAATTGTCGTTTTGCTGACGCTTTTGGCGGGGTTTCGAGTGCGTCCTCATCTGTGCGCGATAGCCGGCGCAGCAGCCGCGGTTATTATTGCCATCGTGGCCTTTGGGATGCCCCCACGATTGGCGGTGATCAGCTTTCTGTATGGGACCGCGTTTGGATTTCTGAAAATAGTATGGATTGTGATTGCGGCGGTCTTTTTGTATGACATTTCTGTCGATACCGGCCAATTCGAAATAATGAAGCAGTCCATCGCGGCGATTACGCCTGACCGGCGCTTGCAGGTGCTGCTGGTGGCGTTTGCTTTCGGCGCGTTCCTGGAGGGAGCGGCCGGATTTGGGGCCCCGGTAGCTATTGCCGGAGCGTTTATGATCGGGCTGGGATTCCGGCCGTTTCAGGCGGCGGTTTTGAATCTTATAGCCAATACCGCGCCAGTTGCTTGGGGAGCGATCGGAACTCCGGTACATACCCTGGCGGCGGTGACCGCGCTGCCGGAGTCGGACTTAAGCGCCATGGTCGGGCGGATTCTTCCGTGGACCGCACTGATTGTGCCGTTTTGGCTGGTTCGTACTTTTGTGAGCTGGTCGGAGACTTTCGAAGTATTTCCCGCGATTTTGGTGGTGGGGATTTCGTTCGCGGGGGTGCAATATTTCTGGTCGAATCACGTAGACAGCAATCTTGTGGATATTGCCGCGGGCATCGCATCGATCATCGCAACGCTTTTATTTCTGCGAGTGTGGCAACCTAAACGGATTTGGCGTTTTGAAGATGAACGAGGAGAAGATGCCGCCAAGGTGAAACGCGGGGAGTTCGCGATAGTGCACACGCCCGGGCAACTTGCAAAAGCGTGGATGCCGTTTGCACTGCTATCTCTGTTTGTTTTGCTGTGGGGCTTGCCAGTCGTCAAGACAGCCATGGGCAAATACACAACTCCGGCGTTTAAGACGGGAGGATGGGCGGTTCCGTATTTGCATCAGGCCGTATTTCGGGCGCAACCGGTGGTGATGAAGCCCACAGCGGAAAACGCGAAGTTCGATCTTAACTGGCTAACTGCAACTGGGACGGGATGCTTCTTTGCTGCGATTATTGCCGGGCTTCTGCTTGGTTTAAAACCCGGGAGAATATTCAAGATATTTGGCGGCACGATGTACCGGTTGCGTTTCGCGATCATTGCCATGGCATGCATGTTGGGCCTGGGATATGTGACACGGTACTCGGGCATGGATGCGGTATTGGGACTGGCATTTACACGGACGGGCTGGTTCTTTCCATTCTTCGGCGCGTATATTGGCTGGCTAGGAGTGGCGCTGACGGGGAGCGATACGGCTTCGAATGCGTTATTTGGCGGCTTGCAGCGCATAACAGCGCAGCAACTGAATTTGAGTCCAATTTTAATGTGCGCCACAAACAGCGCAGGTGGCGTGATGGGCAAAATGATCGATGCGCAATCGATCTGCATCGCTACCGCAGCAACCAATCAGGTGGGCAATGAAGGCTCGATTTTCCGGTTTGTGTTTTGGCATTCGGTGGCGCTGGCAGCCATTATTGGCGTGATTGTGATGCTGTACGCTTATGTTTTCCCGCAATTTATACCGCACGGACTGAACTTTGTGCACTGAAGTTCTGCGCTGGCCGGTTTCGAGCCTATTGTTGGCGGAAACGCAGCTTTAATTTAATTGGCGGCCCAATCTCTAGGAATGCGCACGTAAGAGGAATCGAGCGCTGCTACGCTGGGACAACCCAACAAAACCAGCGTGCGTTTGACGTCTTCACGCAAAATTTCGATCGCGCGAGTTACTCCTGCTTCCCCAGCGGCGGCCAATCCGTACGCGTAGGCGCGTCCACAGAGCACGGCGCGGGCGCCGAGGCACAATGCTTTCACGATGTCAGTGCCGCGCCGTACGCCTCCATCCATCAGCACTTCTATTCGGCCGTTGACGGCGGCGATCACTTCAGGCAATGCGCGCAGGGATGCGGAAACACAATCAAGCTGGCGACCGCCGTGATTCGAAACGACGATGGCTGCAGCCCCTTCATCGACGGCTCTGCGGCCGTCATCTCCGGTGAGCACACCCTTAACGACGATTGGACCGTTCCAGTGTTCTCTGATCCAGGTCAGATCTTTCCAGGTCACCGTGGAGGCAGCGAGGGCGCGGCCGATATCGGTGAGAGGCATGGGGCCTTTTCCGGGCAGAACCACATTGTAGAGGGGAGGGACACCACCATCTTTCAAGAAGGAAAGTAGCCAGCCAGGGTGCGTTAAGAATTGCTCGGCATAAGGAATTTTCTGGAGAAGTCCGGGATTCAGCAGTTCAACCATGCCGTTGCGAGGGTCGCGTTCGCGAATTCCGCTGACAGGAGTGTCGATGGTAATCACCAACGCGGCAAATCCGGCGCGCCGCGCGCGATCGATAGAGGCTTCCGCGGCGGCGCGCCCGCCCATCAGATAAAGCTGGTAAAAAACCGGTCCGCTGGAGCCCGCTTTTACGTTTTCGAGTTTGTGCCCTGAAATGGTGGAGAGGATATAACCAGTGCCGGCCTTCCCTGCGGCGCGCGCGGCGGCGACTTCGCCACCGGGATGCATCAGCCGGCTATAACCAACGGGAGCGAGCATTGCCGGCAGTGAAAGCTCATGTCCAAGCACCGTGGCGCGCAAATCGCAATTCGCAAAAGCCACCGCGTGACGGGGACGAAAGGTTACATCATCAAAAACGCGGCAATTTTCTCGCAGAGTGACTTCGCCTTCCGCGCCACCATCGAGATAATCGAAAACGACTCGGGGGAGCCGCCGCTGAGCTACGCGCCGCAAATCAAGGATATTGACGACATGCGGCGAGTTGACGGAAGGCATTCGCATTTACTCCAGTGAGACGCGGAAACAATTAAGCCACAGTTCCAGCCACAATTCGAGTTGGACGGTGTGTGTGCAATTGTGGATATTTTCATTTTGGCGACCGTTGTATACCAAAGGCTTGAAGAAAAGACTTGAATAGCAGATACAATAAACAAAGTGACGGTCTGAAGGAAGCGTCGGCCTCCAGGTAGTTAGACCCAAATCCCGGTATGTGCCGGAGCTGCGGCTAAAATTGGAGGCCAGCGATTGACGTTATCGAAGATTTCGTGCGTTTGGAATCAACCGCAAATTGCGGGAAATTACCGCGCAGCGGTTTCTCTCCATAGCCATACCAATTTCTCCAAAGAGAGCTTGCACTTCATTCCAGCGTTCGCTGAGAAGTGGCCGGTGTTGCGTCGCGCTCTCGAGAAACAGTGTAAAAAATCGTGCAGACCCGTGGATTTTTCCACGGCGTATTGGCGACCACCGGTGTCAGCGAAGGTGGGATTCGAATTGGAGAGCAAGCAGATCGAATGCGAGCTCGATTTGATGGGCCTGGTATCGCTTACCGATCATGACAGCATGGGTGCACCAATCTCTTTGCGACAATTGTCCGACGCGATACAGATCCCGCTTGCGGTGGAGTGGAGTGTGCCGTTTGAAGATGCGGTGTTTCATCTGGGCGTTCACAACCTGCCGCCGAACCTGGCGCCCACGATGATGGAAGATTTTGCAGAATATACCCGCGACCCGTGCGCATCCCGCTTAGTGGAAATAATGGCGGCCCTCCATGAAATACCGGATGTATTGATCGTCTTCAACCATCCATTATGGGACCAGTTGGGTCCGGGACAACTTTCTTTCCGACTGGTTCTGGAACGATTTTTGCAGCAGCACGTCAACTCTCTACACGGGTTCGAGCTCAACGCGATGCGGTACTGGAGCGAAAACAAAAGGGTCGTAGAGTTGGCTGAACTTTGGCAGCGTCCGGTAATTTCAGGTGGAGACCGGCATGGATGTGAACCTAGCGGCGCACTGAACCTGACACACGCCACCAATTTTTCTGAGTTCGTGGAGGAAATCAGGGAAAAGCGACTGAGTCACGTTTTGTTTATGCCGCAATACGCAGAGCCGCGCAGCTTGCGATTCTGGCAAACGGTGATTGACGTGCTTCGGGAATATCCGGAGTACCCGGTGGGTTCCCGGCGGTGGGATGAGCGAGTGTTTCATATTGATTGTTATACGGGTTGCGACAGTCCGTTGTCGGCGTTGTGGAAAGCGCCGCCGCCATTTTTGGGGCGAATTTTTTCGATCATCCGCATGGCTGAGAAGAAGTCAGTGCGTCATGCGTTGAACTACACCTTTGGCGGAAATGCAGAATTATCACTGGCGACCGAGATTCCCTGCGAGGCAAATGCGTAATTCCAATTGTGTTGAGCGAAAGTTGGCGATGCCGAAGATCAGAAGGTCCGCGATTCGAAGTCAGACTGTATCCGCGGCCCGACTGTGTCAGAGCAGCGCACTGACTGTTGCATCCCTGCTGATTTGGAGTGCCCCCGGCATGGCGCAAACGGTCATTCTACAAACAGGTGTTGGAATGCGACCAACACTCGAGCAGGTAGTAGACAATCTGGTCGTAAAAAATGCCGAGCGCGCGGCGGCGTTGCAGCGTTACCAAAGCAGGCGCTTTTATCGTCTGGATTACGCGGGATTCCCCACGTCGCTAAAGGCCGAGATGGTTGTGGACGTGGTTTACGAAGCGCCCGCGACGAAGAGCTTCAAGATCGTTTCGCAGAGTGGCCCCAAATGGATGATTGAGCGGATATTCAAAGGGCTGATGCAAGCTGAACAAGAAGCTTTAAATAGTAAGAATCGCGAGCGCGTGGCCTTGGATCGCCGCAATTACGAATTCACCGGGATGGAGTTTCAAGACAGCGCTGATGGTTGCTCTTACGTGCTGACGGTTCAACCGAAAATACCGAACAGGCTTCTATATCGCGGACGGGTGTGGGTGAATAGCAAAGATTTCGCGGTATGCCGCATCGAGGCCGAGCCATCGAAGAATCCGTCGATGTGGATTAAGAGCACCGCAATTCATCATATCTATAAGAAATTGGGTGATTTTTGGTTTCCGTCGGAGAATGAATCCACCTCGACCATGCGCGTGGGCGGACACGCGGTATTGTCCATCAAATACCGCAACTACGAAATCCTGGCGGCACGTCCGCTTGAGGAAATAGACTCGCGGCGATTAGACGCTCGGCCATCATCCGGCGCTACGCTATCCAATCGAGTCGAATAAATATATTTCAGGCTCCTTTCGTAAATATTCAGCGAAAAGCTGCCCCGCTACTCCCACCATCTGGATTTGACAAGATAAAAGGCATTTGTATAGGCTCAAACCGGTTAGAATCTTGCAGGGAAAATTCGCTGAGTTGGAGGCGAAGTGAGTGAACCTGTCTCGCTAGTCCATTCGCGAGAGTTGGCCGTGGAGCAATCGGGAGAACTCTTGCACCTAGACCGCGAACAGGCGGGGTGGAAGTGGATGAGTATGTCAGTGCGGCGCTTGCAGCCGGGCAACATTGTGCGAGCGTCGGTGCGAAAAGAGGAATGTGTATTTGTTTTGCTGGGTGGGAAGTGCATAGCCGACTGGGGGCGCGGACCGAAGCAAATTGGCAAGCGCGCAAATGTTTTTGAAGGGTTTCCTTATGCGATTTATCTTCCTGCCGGTCACGAAATTACGTTCACGGCCGAGACTGTCTGCGAGATTGCGGAATGCCGGGTTCCTTCCGAGGCCAAACTTGAACCGCGGCTGATCACTCCGGACGACGTAGCCAGCAGTTTGCGCGGAGGCGGAAATGCTTCACGCCAGATTGTAGATATTATCCGGCCTGATTTTCCCGCGGATAAATTGGTGGTCATTGAGGTGTATACCCCCGGGGGAAACTGGTCGAGCTACCCGCCGCACAAACATGACGTGCATAACCCACCTACCGAGGTCGATCTGGACGAAATTTACTACTACAGGATCGAGCATCCCAAAGAAGGATTCGCGCTGCAAAGACTGTACTCACCGGATAAGTCACGAGACTTGACAGTGCGTGCGCAGGACGGGGACGCCGTGCTAGTGCATTCAGGTTTTCATCCGGTGGTGGCTGGACCAGGATATAACGTGTACTACTTGAATTTTCTTGCGGGGACCTCGCGGACCTTGTCGGTAACGGAAGATCCTAACCACGTGTGGATTAAATCGACGTGGAAAGAAACCGACCCGCGCCTTCCATTGATCCGGTAGTACCGCAAACATTTCGAGCACTGCTGGAATAAGTTGGAGAAGCTCGCATTCGCGACAATTCAATAAGCGGTTAGCAAATTACTTTATTTTTAACTGGTGCCTCCAGAAGTTCTGCGGCATGCTATGGCCCAAACTGACGAATTGTCATCGGGGAGCACTCCTGCATGAATCGCCGCCTGACCCTTGCACAAGCTATTGTGGCATTTCTATCGAACCAATATTCCAGCCGGGATAACCGGGAAAGGCGATTCTTCGAGGGATGCTTCGGCATATTTGGGCACGGTAACGTGGCCGGCATGGGACAAGCGCTGGAGCAAGACCGGAGACTTCGCTATTACCTTTGCCGAAATGAACAAGCCATGGTTCATACTGCCGCGGCTCTCAGCAAAGCAAGTTTCCGGCTGCGCACTCTAGCTTGCACAACTTCAATTGGACCGGGCGCGACAAATATGGTCACCGGGGCAGCGTTGGCAACCATCAACCGCCTGCCAGTTCTGCTTTTGCCCGGAGATATTTTTGCGAGAAGAAATGTGTCGCCGGTTTTGCAGCAACTGGAATCCCCCGCATCACAAGCTGTTTCGGTGAGTGATTGCCTCAAGCCAGTTTCACGCTATTGGGACCACATCCAGCGCCCGGAACAGATTCTGACTGCTCTGCCCGAAGCCATGCGGGTGCTTACTTCGCCGGAGAATACCGGGGCGGTCACGCTCAGCTTGCCGCAAGACGTACAAACCGAGGGCTTTGATTTTCCGCAGGAATTCCTGGAGAAGCGGGTGTGGACCATTCCGCGGAATCGTTGCGATCGGAGTTTTCTTACGACCGCAGCGGAATGGATTCGTTCCGCGAAAAAACCATTGATCGTAGCAGGTGGAGGAGTGCTTTATTCGGAGGCCTGGGAAGCGCTTGCGAAATTTGCGCAACAGACGGGCATTCCTGTAGGTGAGACCCAAGCTGGAAAAGGGTCTTTGCCTTACGATCACGCGCAACAATTGGGAGCGATTGGAGTCACTGGCACTCCGGGCGCGAATATCATGGCGCGGGAAGCGGATCTGATTATCGGAATTGGAACCCGCTACAGCGACTTTACTACCGCGTCGAAAACCGCATTTCAAAATCCAGAGGTGCGATTCATAAATATTAATGTGGCGGAATTTGACAGCTACAAACATCGCGCGCTTCCGCTGACGGGAGATGCTCGGGTGACGCTGGAAGAATTGCGCGCAGTGCTGGGCGGCGTGCCGGTGGATTCAAGTTACCAAGCTAGAATTTCTAAATTTCGCGACGAGTGGGAAAAGGAAGTTGACCGAATACACGGCATACGAAAAGATCCGCCCATCACCCAGGGAGAAGTCATCGGTGTGGTAAATGAAATGTGCCAGGCCGATGATGTAATGGTTTGTGCGGCGGGAAGTTTGCCGGGAGATCTGCACAAGCTTTGGCGGACACGCGGGCCAGGCAATTACCACATGGAATACGGCTATTCCTGCATGGGCTATGAAATTGCGGGCGGGCTGGGGATAAAAATGGCTAAGCCAGAGAGCGATGTGTACGTGATGGTGGGCGACGGATCTTATTTGATGATGGCGCAGGAAATTGTCACTTCGGTGCAGGAAGGCTACAAGCTGAATATCATCCTGCTGGATAATCATGGATTCTCGAGTATCGGCGGGTTGAGCCGTGGCTGCGGAAACGAAGGGATGGGTACGAACTATCGTTATCGACAAGGGGAGCGCTATGACGGCGAACTGCTGCCAGTGGATTTCCAGGCGAATGCGGCAAGCCTGGGGGCGTGGGCGGTTCGGGCGCGCACCTCGGACGATTTGAGAAATGCTTTGCGGGAGGGGAAAAAACAGACGCGAACTTCCGTGGTGGTGGTGGAAACTTCTTACGAAGACCGGGTGCCTGGATACGAATCGTGGTGGGACGTGCCTATCGCGGAGGTTTCCGAACGGGACACGGTGAAAAACGCACGAAGGGAATACGAGAAAGCGCGCAAGAATGAGCGGCTGCTTTTCTGAATGGTGAACGAACCGTCCAAATATAAAGTATCGGGACCATTGCGCAGAAACGCGATTTAGTAGAAAGGGGCTGGGTGGATCAAGCCAAGCAGCTCACCTCGGAATCTTCGACGAAGCCTCACCTGAAACGCGTGCTGACCCTGTGGGACCTGATTTATTTCGGGGTCATCCTCACATCACCCATAGCTGCGGTGCCTCTTTTTGGAGAAGCGCAAGTTCTATCGCGTGGGCACACCGCGTTGACGATGCTGTTGGCGATGGTGGCCATGTCGGTGACGGCAGTGAGCTTCGGGCGCATGGCCACAGTGTACCCGTCGGCAGGGTCGGTCTATACATACATTAGCCGGGGAATGAATCCGCACATTGGATTCATGGTGGGCTGGGCGATGTTTCTTGAATATCTTTTTCAGCCGGTGCAAAACGCGCTGTATGCAGTGTTGGCGATTCAACGCATTGAGCCGCGTCTGCCATTCTGGTTTCTTGCGGGAATTACCGTGCTGTTTATAACGATCATGACGGATCAGGGCATCAAATTCACGGCGCGCACAAACCAGTTGTTGCTGGGCTTCATGGTAGTGGTTACGGCGGCATTTCTGGTCGAGGCTTTTCGCTACATTGTGTTGCACGAACATTTCAGTGGACTGTTCTCGCTTCAACCGATTTACAATCCGGCTACATTTAACGTTCGTGCGGTAGCCGCAGGTACTTCGCTGGCGGCGCTGGTGTTTATTGGATTTGATGGAGTTTCGATTCTGGCGGAAGAAGTAAAGAACCCCAGGCGCAATGTTTTGCTGGCGTCCGTGCTGGTGTGCGTGTTCACCGGGCTCTTCAGCGGGTTGCAGGTCTATCTGGCGCAGCGGGTGTGGCCAGATCACACCACGCTTTTAAATCCGGAGACCGCGTTCATGGACGTAGCACGGCGAGCCAGCGGGCCGCTGCTATTCACGGCGTATGGTGTGATGCTGCTGGTTTCCAGTATTGCGTGCGGGCTTGCGGGACATGTGGGCGCGGCGCGAATACTTTATGGAATGGGACGCGATGACGTGCTGCCAAAAAAAGTCTTTGGCTATCTCAAGCCAAAAAAAGGCAATCCCACATACAACATATGGATTGTAGGCGTACTTGCTTACATCGCGGTGCTAACCATTCCGTGGGAACGTTCGGCGGAAATTGTGACCTTTGGGGCATTGCTGGCGTTTATGGGAGTAAATCTTGTGGCGTTAATGCATTTCTGGTTCTCGCCAGCAGCGGCGGGGCGAAGAAGCTTTTTCATCGATGCGCTGGTGCCCAGCTTCGGATTTGTATTCTGCTTTTTATTGTTGATCAGCTTGCAGACATGGACGAAATATGCGGGATTAGCATGGCTAGCGGTGGGACTTATCTATGCGGCATACAAAACACGATTCTTTACGTTGCGGCCAAAATTAATTGACTTCAGCGAATCGTGACGATCCTCTGAACTACTTTGTCTTTTCGAGAAGTACACGCTGAACTCGCGAGGCGTCACCGTTAGCAGTACGCGCAATGTGGAGAGCGAAGCCACAGGATTCACGGATGCGCAATTCAGGCTGTAATTTTCGCAGCACCGGCTTGCTGCGATCGCCTGAAATGCGGTTGATCAGTAATTCGGCCGCTTCACTGCCCAACTGATTTTTTGGCAACTCCACGGTGGTTAATCGCGGACGAAAAATTCCAAGCCAGGGATAATCGTCGAAGCTGACCAAGCCGAAATCCTCAGGGCAACGCAGGCCCATTTCTTCGGCAGCCTTGAGCAGGCCAACGGTCATCAAATGATTGGCCACATAAATCCCGTCTGGGCGATGGGAGAGGAGCGCGTGGCCGGTTCGGTAGCCAGACTCAATGCGGTAATCTCCTTCGACGATCAGTTCCTTTTCAAATGGCAAGCCCATGGCCTTCAACGAATCGTGAAAACCTTGCCAGCGAGCAACGGCGTTGCTCACTTTTAGCGGGCCACTGATAAGGCCGATACGGTGGCGGCCGGCTCGAGCCAAATGACAAACGGCGTCATAGGCGCCTTGATAGTCGTCGGAGATGACCGCGTCGGCGGTTAATTTGGGATAAGTGCGCATGACCAGCACAAACGGAATTTTGGCTTCTTTAATCATTTGCCGCACTGGCGGACGAAAATCTTCAGCTGCTTTAGTAAGCAAAATGCCATCGACTCTTTTGGAGAGGAGCAGTTCAATGGCGCGCTCTTCTTTCTCCAGGGAGTCATCGCTGTTACAGAGTAAAAGATTGTAACCATGTTTCTGCGCGGCGTCTTCCGCGCCGCGAACCACCACGGGGAAAAAAGGATTCGCGATATCGGGCACGATCATGCCGATGGTGTGAGTTTTTTGTTTAGCCAGGCTGCGGGCGATCAGGTTGGGACGATAATTTAATCTGCGGATTGTTTCTTCCACCCGATCGCGGAGCTTCTTGCTGACGTGGCTCTTCTTATTGACCACCTCGGAAACGGTAAACACCGAGACGGCGGATTCGCGCGCGACGTCATAGATGCTGGCGGCTTTGCCTTTATTGGTTCTGGGCTTTTTCATGCGCACCTGATGGCCGAAGGTTCCTGTCTATTAGTAGTTTTGCAAATTGCGTCGAGAATGATCCAGTTTTGGTGGCTTCCATATTATCTCAGTTCGATCGAACACCCTTGTTCAGTCGCGGCAATCATATGCCAAATTTAATTCCGCGATGCGTGACAGCTAACTCTCGCGGTCTGCACGACCCAGCCGCTGATTGCGAATTGCTTTATGATCCAGGCCTCGCAGCTCTTCGATATTTGCCAAAACTTTGCGTATTGCTTCAGCAATGGCGTCCACATCTTTTGTGGTGCCGAGGAACAGCTGGTGCGGGAACCATACGGCTTCGTGATACGCAGCGCGATCAGACTCTGGACACGAATACATATTTCTGAGATCAAGAGGCTTTTCGCGCCCCCAGCTTAAAGCGGGAAAATCGGTTGGGTCGAGCGGAAAGAGCGAGCTCTTGTAAACCGGCTCATAAAACAAGCCATCGCAGGGAATGCCTTCCGTTTGAAGTGCAGCCACAAACTCTGCGCGGGGAATGTCTTTGGACTGGATCTGAAAATATTTGAGGACGTAACCATAGGGAGCCTGCTCGGTAATGCGGGGCTCAGGTTTAAGAAGACCGATGGCGGCGGTATTGTGCAGGTGGCTTTCAAAATGTAGCATGTTTTTCTTGCGGAGCGCGGCTTGCTGAGGCAAGCGTTCGAGTTGGGCGCACAAAACGGCCGCTTGAAATTCTCCGAGACGGTAATTGAAGCCGATGATCCGGTGATGATATTGATCGGTGAGGCTCGCGCGGCCGGCATTAATGTAGCTCTGAACGCGTTCCAGATATTCGAGATTATTGGTGATGATTGCGCCACCCTCGCCAGAGGTAATCAGTTTACTGGATTGGAAACTGAAGGCGCCGAGGTCACCCATAGAGCCGGCACCTTTTCCGTTCCACCTACCGCCATGGGCATGCGCGCAATCTTCCACAACTTTGAGGTTGTGTTTTTTTGCGATACGCAAAATCGCATCCATGTCTGCAAAACGCATTCCCAGATGAACGGGAAGGATGGCTGTAGTTTTTGAAGTAATCGCTCTTTCGATTTGTTTTGCATCGAGACAGTAGGTGTCCGGGTCAATGTCCACAAACACAGGAACGGCATTCACCAGCAAAACCGGACCAACGGTACCTTCCCAGGTGTACGCCGGGACGATCACTTCATCGCCGGGCCGGACATCGATAGCTTTTAACGCGGCCTGAATCGCTACCGTTCCGGTGTTAACGCATTGCCCGTATTTCGCGGTGTGCGCTGCCGCAAATTTCTTTGCAAAAGTGGAGGCATATTTACCCGGAAAAGGCTGGCCGCCCCACCGGGAGTTCTCCAGCACATCTTGAAGATTGCGGGCCTCCTCCTCTTTCCCGAGCGGCCAAACTGGAAACGGAGTAGTACGAACCGCGTCGCCGCCGGTAATTGCGAGTTTTCCCATGCCGCCTTTCCTCCAGGTAGGTTCTAAGATTTATGCCGTGTCAGGATTCGGCAACAAAACGTCACGTACGATGCCGTTGAGATCACTGCAGGCCGCGATGAACTGCCGCAATGTTCTTCGCGTAGGGCCGAACGAATCGAACTCGGCAATTGAAAGGCCATCTTCCGTATAGGCCCGCCGGAAGTCGGCGAAGTACTTCGTTAGACCCTCAACAATTTGCGAAGGGACTTCCTGATCGATGCGTGGAGTCACTTCAATCTGGCTGGCGTTGAAGCGCTTCTGCCATGCGTAGGGAGGCGAAATAACCAAGTCGCCTCCGATGAATTCGCTCCAGTGCATGTGATTGCGGAATGCCGCGGACAGCAAACGAATGCGATAACCACGCTTGCGAAAAAGGTTATAGGTCTTCTTGAAAACGGCCACGCCGGCCCATTCCAGATAACCGGGGTCCACTGAAATATTTTCTCTTTCCAGCAACACTTTAAGCCAGTCGTCCAGGCGCCCAACCATAATGGTGCACACTGGACCCATCGTTTTTATTTCTTTGCCGTCGCGTTCACGGCGTTTCAATCCGCGCTCCACGGCCTCTGCAACTGCAACGCACTGCGGCGAGGTAAAACAGACGGTGGCATTAATACTGATGCCGCGATAGGTGGCTTCTTCAATAGCGGGAATGCCCTCTTTGGTGACGGGGATTTTGACAATCATGTTGGGAGCAAGCTGGTTAAACTCCACGGCCTGTTCCACAATGGCGCGCGCATCGCGATAAAGTCGCGGATCTGTTTGAATCGAGAGTCTTCCGTTGCGACCCTGATGCGCATCGAAAATCGGTTTCAGCAGCGCGGCACTCTCAGCGGAAATTTCACGGACCAGCTGCCAGCCTAGCTGATCCTCCGTGGCGTGAGGCATTTCCTCGATCAATTGACGGATGCGCGGCGCCCAGCGGGCCATTTCTTTCTTTAAAACGCCCACGACGATCACTGGATTGCAGGTTGCCCCGACGGCGCCATGGTTGATGGAATAGGTCAATTCCTCGAGCGACGCCGAATCATTCCAGAGGCTCGTGGTGGTGGTCTGGGTCATCTTGTGCAGCGGGCTTTTGTAGATTGTCGCGGTTGGTTCGGTCATACGCACTCGCTGCAATCTTGAATCTTGAGCATCAAATTACGCTGCGGCATGTTGAGCCGCGATTTGTACGGGCTGTTTTTGCAAATGAGAGGCTTCCGCGGCGGATGCGATCGCCAATGCTCTTATTCCGTCGTTCGCCGAAACTCGCAGTGGCTTGTCATGCAGAATGTTGTGCACGAAGTCCCGCATTTCAAGCACGTAGGCTTCGGCGAAGGTCGTCAAGAAATGATCGGCCAAGTTTTGCAGTCCGCCGCTGGCGCTCAGAAATACGGCGGGAGTCTGTTGGATGGTGCCGACGAAGATGGCTCCTTTGGAGCCGACAATTTCGGTACGCACGTCGTAGCCGTAAACGGCTTGCTGGTAAGACTCGATATTGCCGATAGCGCCCCGCTCGAACTTCAGATTCACCACGCTGGCCACGACGTCGCCGTACTGAGCAATTTCCGGGCGAATTGAGCAGGTAGTGTGGGCGTGAACCTCGGTAACTTCATCACGCATCAGCCAGCGCGCCAAATCAAAATCGTGAATCGTGTTGGTGTAGAAGAGCATGCCATTAATGCCGGATTGGAATGCGGACATTGGCGGGGCATCTTTGTCGCGCCCAACAGATTTAAAAATTATCGGCTCGCCGATTTCACCGTTTTCAATGCGCTCCATGGCGGCTGCATATCCGGGACCATAACGACGCATAAAGCCAATCTGCATACGCACGCCAGCTCTTGTAACTTCCGCCACGGCGGCCTCAGCATCGGCCATTGTTAAGGCAATGGGCTTTTCACAAAAGATATTCTTGGCTGCTCGGGCCGCGGCGGTGATGGCGCCGGCATGAAACTTATCTGGAGTAGTGATTACGACGGTGTCTACTTCCTTGCACGCGAGGAGGTCATCCAGGTTGGTGAAGTATTTTTCGATTTCCAATTCGGCGGCGGCTTGCCGGGCTCGCTCGGGAAAAGGATCGGCTATGGCCACGAGCCGCGCCTCCGGTACCAAGCGCCGTAGATTTTCGGCGTGACGTTTGCCCATTTCTCCGACTCCGAGCACGCCAACTCCTAATTTCCTCATTTGCGAAGCTCCCCCAGATTCGACAGTGGACATCGTCAGCCCAATTCAGCGAGCGGTGCGTTCTGTTCCAAGCCCACTCACAACACCGCGCAGGTATTTCAAACTCGTGGCTACGCTTTCGACGGGAGGAATTGGTGTGGCGCCAAACTTTACGTCCTGCTCCACGACCGACCATCCTGAATAGCCGTTTTTCACCAACATTCGAAAGAACGCCGGGAAATCAATGTTTCCCTGCCCAATAATGGTAAAAACTTTATGTTCGATGGCTTCCTCAAATGTCCATTTCTTACGGCGTGCTTCTTCCAAGACACGGGTGTCGCAGTCCTTGATATGTACGAACCGCAATTTATCTTTATATTTTTCGGCTTCCGTCACCGAATCTCCGTGGCCATATACGCAATGCCCGGTATCGAGGCACAGGCCGACGTTGGTGTGCGAAGTAGCGTCGTAAAAAAGCTCGCATTCCTCGGGAGTCTCAACATAGGTGGCCACGTGAGGATGAAATACCAGATCAAGCCCGAATTCATTGGCGACTTTTTCAGCGTCCGCGACAATTTTGCCCACGTGCTTCCACTGGCTGGCACTTAGAGTGGGGCAATCTTTGTCGTTGGCTCTGCCGGAAAATGCGTTGCGCTCCGGCGACTGGTCATCGGCCATTACCAGGAACGGCGCTTTCAGGGCTGCGAGCAAGTCGCCAACTTTACGGATCCGTTCGATGCACGCAGGGCCAGCGGCCGGGTCGGTCATTTTCACCGGCACAAAGGAAGCCAGGAGCGTCAAGTTTCTTTTGTCCAGTTGAGGTTGCAGAGTTTTCGCGTCGGTGGGAAAGAATCCGTAGGGACCTAATTCCGTGCCGGTATACCCGGCGGACACCATTTCATCCAGCATTTTTTCGTACGATTGCTTCCACGACGGCCCAGGATAATCGAGTACGCCCCAACTGTCGGGAGCAGAGGCAAATAAGAATCTTTCTTTCAGACCACTCATTCGTTTAGTTCCTTTCGCAATTCGCGTTTAACAGAAAAAGTGTTGGCGGCTAACTCCACGGCTCCAGAACAACCTTCATCGATTCGGGTTCAATTGATTTTTGCATTGCGGCATGCACATCACGCAACTTATATCGATGCGAAACAAATTCGCCGAGCGGATATTGTTTTTGGTAACGAGCCATCTGACGCATGCCCGGTCCATATGCTGCCGGTTCCTCGCCGCCTACGGACAGGACTCGAGCATTCTTCGCGCACAAATGACGGTGTGGACTAAAAGAAATTTCTCCAAGATCTGAGAAATTTCCCGCCTCGACCATCAACCCGCTGATTCGCAACATTTCAAGCGCTTCCGGGACCGCCGCGGGCACGCCTGCGCATTCAATAACCACATCGGCACCGCGCCCGTGAGTCAAGTCCTTGATTATTTGTAAACGCTCAGACTTAGATGTCGCGGTGGCGTTTATGGCGTGATCGGCTCCCAACCTTTTGGCGAAATCTAAACGATAGTCGGACAAATCGACGGCGACGATGGTGCCTGCGCCCAACATACGGGCCTTCATCAGAAAACACATTCCGAGTGGCCCAACGCCGAGCACGACTATGGTGTCATCAAAACGGAACGATTCGCTAGGAAACACGGACATCTGCTTGGCGCGATCAAGCCCGACTGAAACGGCGAAGATTTCGGTGAGCACGGCGATTTCGGACGGTAGATCGTTGGGAACTTTGACAAGAAAACTGCCAGGCACGATATACATGTATTGCGACCAACCGCCAAAAAGATGAGGCGCGTTTTTGGCACTCAGGTTATTGCCATAGTCGGTCATTTTTTCGCAGCAGTAATAGGGGAAATCGTGACGGCAGTAATAACATTCGCCGCACGCCACGTTGGCACCAACCACTACGCGATCGCCGGGACGCAACGGAATGCCTTCGAAGTCGCGATAAGTTCCTTCGCCGCCGATGGCCTCCACAATTCCAACGTTTTCATGGCCTTGAATGATGGGAAATTCCAGCCGCCGGTCGCCGTATTGCGTGATGTAACCCTGAAAGGTGTGTTTGTCAGTACCACAGATGCCAGACATGAGCATCTTTACGAGCACGCAACCCGGAGCAGGTTCGGGCAGCGGATATTCGCGCAACTCATAGCGGCCAGGTTCAACCAGAGTCGCGGCAAGAACAGTTTGGGCAGACATAGCTAAGTAGTCTCACGGATTCCTGTTTACACGGCGGAAGTACTCAACAATTCAGAAGCCGAACGTGCGCAAGCGAGGCACAACTTCTGCATCTCTTAAGAAGCTGAGAGCGCCCGTCGATGCAGTTCCATGCCGGCTGTTCTGGCAGGCATGAGTCGCTTGTCAAAAATTCAACTTTAACGAAAGCTGTCCAATACGCGGATCCCTGGCACCGGGCACCTGACCAAATGAGGCAGCGGGCATGATGCCACTGGGAGTCAGGAATTGCGCGTGATTGAAGATGTTATAAAACTCAGCGCGAAATTGCAGATCGAGATGTTCGGTGAGCAAAGTGTTCTTGAGCAGCGCAAAATCAAAGTTATTGATTCCCGGACCGTGAAAGAAACGACGATTGGCGGTTCCTTCTAATCCTAACGCACTGGATGCAAATGCCGCGGGGCTGAAATATTGTTTGCCATTGGCGGCTTTGCGCGGGTCGGTAATATTTAGAGGGCCAACCAGATTTGGAGTATCGACTGCGAGAGTGATCGGACCGCCAAAGGATGTTCCAAGCAGCGAGTGGTCATCCGTTTCGACGATGGTTACGGGCAAGCCGGTTGCAAAACGGGTGACTCCACTGATCTGCCAGCCGTTAGTGAGCTTTTTCGGTCCTCCCATTCTGTCGAGCGGAAGCGTGTAACTATAGCTGGCTACGAAATTATGGGTGGAGTCGAAAGCTGAAAGACCGCGGCTCAGACGGGCATTCACCGGGTTGATTTGTTCACCATACCCCGACGAATCGTCAAGCGATTTGCTGAACGTATAACCGATGAGAGTTTGCAGACGCCCACTGGTGTGCCGCCAATCAATTTGCGCGGAGTGGTAAGCGGAGTTGCCGATGGTCGCGAAGTAGGAATCGTTCCCGAACGGCACGATGAACACGCCGTTAACGGGAGTGTTGCGATAAGGAGCGCTGAACGGCCCGCGAGTGCCGGCAGTTACGGTGCCGTCGGGCGCGGTATAAATGTTATTTTCGCCTCCCGGTAAGCAACCCTCTGCTGCGAGAGACAAACATAGAGAGGGAATTCCCGGATTCGCGGAAATCGATGAGAGCAGCCGATGACCCTGGGTTCCAACGTAACTCACGGTTAACAGATCCGAGGATGTGAGCTGGCGTTGAATTGATAATTCGTAATTCTCCGCGTACGGCAGGCGGTTTTTATTATTAAAGGCCGGGGAGCTGCCGATGGTTCCGAACGCGCCAAAAAAGTTTGTCAAATTGTCATAGGGGAAACCTGTAGCGGGATGCGCTGCGGAGAAATTCTTTGGTGGAGGCGCAACCGGGAAAAGATTGGTGATCGATGTTCCAGATGCACGGTTCGTGAAAGGCGCGGCAAAGGTAGATTCATTCTGGCCGGTGTAGTTTCCAAATGGCGCATCTCCGATTTCGTTGAAGTCGGTGGCGCCTTCGAACGCGGTGTAGAACATTCCCCAACCGACACGAATGCTGGTGGTGCCGCTCTTACCGAGGATTTTGCCCCACATGCCATCGTGATCGCCGAAGGAATACGCCAGTCCGAGTCGGGGAGCAAAGTTGTTCCAACGCGTCGGCGCCAGACTTCTGGGAACGCCCGGGTCCCCGGGAAACACCCAACCGATGGGAGAACCGGGAAACACAACCGATTGCTCACCGGGGATCATGGTCTGGATTTCATTATATTTTTCACGCCAAGGAGGGCTGACGTCGTAGCGCAACCCGAAGTTAAAGGTCAAATTGGACTTTATGCGCCAACTGTCTTGTCCGTAGAGGCCAAAATAATAATTTCGGCCATAAGAAGGATAGGACTGCCCTTGTACATACTGACTCGGGGCGCCCAGGAGAAAATCGACGAAATCGCTTCCCGTTTCGCTGGGCTGCCCGGTGAAGCTACTGCCGAAAAAGAAATTGCCATTGGCGACGTTAGAAAGGTTTTCTTCCAACTGGTTGAAATGATATTGGGCTCCGAACTTTAGAGTGTGCGTGCCGATAACTTTGCTGAAATTGTCCAAGACTTGATAGATGTTCTCGGTGATGCGCAGGGGACGGCTGGGGACACCGATCACAAAGTTATTAAAGTCGATCTCTGGGATGCCCTCCACAGCGGGCGTCCCGACGAATACTCCGGGAGCACCGCCCGCACCGGAGGCGAAACCCAAGCTAGATAAGCTAGTGCCCTTCCCGCCGAGTGGCTGGTTGAAGGTGACATCCAAGCGAAAGTACCCGAGACGAAATTCGTTTACCGCCGAGCCGAAAGTCTTGGTATCGCCCAGGTTGACGCTGTGCGTGTGTCCCGTGCCATCGACGCTAAAGCCGGGGTACAGTGGAGCGTTAGATGGCCAGTAAGGGTCGACACGATCGTACTTATCGCCATAGTAGTAGGCGGTGAGCAAACCAAAACCAGAATTGGCGTCTATACGACCACTGTATTTGTTGTCCGTAAGATTTACTTTTCCGGAGCTGGTCGAGAAGGTCCCGGTCCCAGTCGCATCGATGCTACCCGGGGCGGCTGGAAGAATGAAGGGCAGCAACTTTGCTGAAATAGGGTTGAAGCTGGAAGGCGACAACGTGGCGTTAGGAAAGACACATTGCGCGGCGCTGACGCAACCGGTGGTGTAATAGGGCTCGCCGGCAGTCACCGGTTGTCCGAGTTGTTGAGATAGCTGCTGGGCCCACGCTGTGCCGTTGACGGTTGTGGGCGCGCCAGTAGTTACGTTGGTGAAACTCGAGACGATTCCTGCAAAGTTGCCTTGCTCAGTGGCCGCAGCTGGTGCGCCATTGACTAGCTGGGTGATGCCCTGCACCCTTCGATTTCCCTGATAATCCACGAAGAAAAATATCTTGTCGCGCTTAATAGGCCCACCAAAGGTGCCGCCGAATTGATTCTGGTGATAACTGCCGCGCTGGCCGGCGGCAAAATAGTTTGCGGCGTCCAGATTGGTATTGCGCAGGAATTCAAAAACATTTCCGTGCCATCGATTCTGGCCGGACTTGGTGATTACATTGATCTGACCGCCGCTATAATTTCCGTATTCGGCGTCAAAGTTGTTGGTCAAAATGCGGAATTCCGCGATGGAATCGAGGTTGGGAATTGCGCCCGAACCGGAGTAGCCAATTTCTTGAGTGATGATGCCGTTCAGGATGAAGCCGTTTGCCGCTTCACGCATTCCGTTCACGGAAAGAGCACCGGAATTTTCGTCTCCTGAAACCGAGGGCATCGCGAACCCAGCGGAAATGAAGGCACCGGCGTATGCGCCGGTCATACCCGATGCGGTGGGCACTACGCCAGGCTGCAACGCTAACAAATCGGTGTAGCTGCGCGACACCAAGGGAACATCGGTCATCTCCTTGCCTTCGATGACTTCGCCCATTTGGGTATTGGCGGTTTCCACATGGAGCGCGCTACTGGAAACTTCAATTTTTTCGCTGGCCTGGCCGACGTGCAGTGTGGCGTCTTTCACTTGCTTGTCGTTCACGTCGAGGATGATATCGGTCTGGACGAAAGTCTTGAATCCATCTTTACGCACTTCGATGGTGTACTTGCCCAGTGGAAGCGATTGGAAGGAGTAGAAGCCCTGACCGTTGGTGGTTTGTTCAGCGGCCACCTGTGTACCCACATTCGTTGCGGTTACGATGGCGCCTTCCACGGCCGCGCCACTCGAATCTGTTACGGTACCCGAAATACTAGCGGTCACATCGGCAAAAACTTGCGGAGCCAAAAATAAAAGAACCATCGCAAAGAGCAGAGCGCCAAACCATTTTGGGGGCCGTATTGAATGCATTGTTCCTCCGGATGCAAAGAGCGTTAAACGCTTCCAAGCCAAGAGATGGTCAAAAACCTGCCGAGAAACCCTGTTCGGAAACTGAGCGCTGATTTGCCGGCCAGCACTTATGGCAATAACTGTTCTAACCGGTTATTTGTTCGAGGTGTAATTCACATTGTTGCGCTTTATAGTGCAGCGCCCAAGGTTTTGTCAAATGCAAAATTCAAGAGAGGGTCATACGCGCCGCCAATGGGGTTTCATTCCTAAACGGAATCAGGAACGGACTAGAAGTGCTGGAAGAAATAAGATTTAACTTAAGAAATGATCTAAACGATCTAACCGTTTATAAGATAGCAGGACAAGCGTATCTGCAGGGCTAGTTTTTGCAGGCTCCAATTTATTGTGCGCGAGGAAATGTTGATTGGAGAAATCGATGTAGTGCGATTTATCTGGCGGTCCAACCCCCGTCGATGAGCATGGTATGTCCGGTAATGAGGGCAGCTGCGGGAGAGGCCAAAAATATTACCGCACCGGCGACCTCCATCGGCTCGCCAACACGATGCAATCCGGCTATGCGTTCGATGACATCAGCGCGAAACGCCGGATCCGAAAGTTGTTCTTCCGTTCCAGGAGTAGCGATGAAGGTCGGGGCGACGGCGTTTACCGTGATGTTTTGCGGGCCCCACTCCACTGCCAAGCATTTCGTTAATTGAGAAATTGCGGCTTTGCTGGCGCAATACACCGATTCCGTGGGCAACGCTGCGAAAGCCGCTTGCGAACTCATATTGATGATTTTGCCGCCGCCATGCCGAGCCATAATTTTGGCGGCGGCCTGACTCGCAAAAAATGTGGATTTTATATTCAGCGTAAGCGTGCTATCAAATTCGGATTCGGACACATCGGCAGCCAGATTCGTGAATCCGCCGCCAGCATTGTTGACGAGGATATCCAATTTCCCGAAAAAGGCTTCGGTTTGTTCCAGAGCGCGGAAGATTTCATCTAGCCTCATTACGTCCATTTGCAACGGAAGCGCGCGCCGCCCCATCGATTCGATTTCTCGGGCCAGACGAACTCCTGTGGCCTTATTGCGAAGCCCCAAAGCGACATCTGCGCCCGCGTGAGCAAGCGCCAGTGAAATTGTCCGCCCCAAGCCGCGAGCAGCGCCCGTCACAAGTGCCATCTGGCCGGTCAAATCAAAACTGGGATATTCAGTCATGCCATTAGCCGATCCTAAACGGTATCTTTAAAAACGACTGATTTTATCCCAAACAGCGTTTGAGCTCTTGCCAAAACACTTCCACACTCTGCGGTCTTTGCTCTTCCAAAGGCGCAAAGGTGTGTACAAAAAACTCCTGCCATCTATCAGGAACTCCGGGGACGAGCGCTGCGAGTTCTGGGAACGCCACTCCTAAGATGGCACCGCGCAGCGTGGAGTAGTCTGTTCCTACAAACGGCACGGTACCGCACAACGCTTCATACGCTATGACGCCCAACGCCCAGACGTCCCAGCAGGGAGAAATCGATTTGCCTTGAAGTTGTTCGGGCGACATATAACGCATCGTCCCGACCAACACCCCTGTGGCCGTTGCACCGGTGTCATGAGTGAATTCGGCCAGGGTTTTCGCGATTCCAAAGTCAGTAATCTTTACGAGTTCGAGTGTGTTCGGTCTCGATAGAAATATATTCTCCGGTTTCAGGTCGCGATGAACGAGGCCCCGTGCGTGCGCAGCTCCGATTCCAGCACAAATGCCTTCAAACAATTCCAGCGTCCGCTTGGCCGTCAGTCGAGTTTTCTGACGTAACTCCTCGCGCAAGGTCATCCCTTCCAATAGTTCCATGACCAGGAATACGCGCTGGTTCGCATCTACTCCAAAATCGTGAACTGTCACCACGTTCGGATGCGCAAGGCTGGCGGTCACACGCGATTCCTGCCGAAACTTTTCCATAGCGCTTTGGTTCGCGAAAAATTCATCGCGAATCATTTTTACGGCGACGTTGCGGTTCAAGGAGACATCTGTGGCGCAATAAACTTTGCCCATTCCTCCCTGGCCAAGCCGCTTCTCCAAGCGATAGCGCTGCCCGAGCATTCGCGGGGTAGGCACCAGGGTAAGCAACGATTCATCTTTTTCGCATTTTGTAGTTCCGGTGTCATAGCAAACCCCGCACACTGGACATTCCTCAAGGGAACGTCCGAGCATCGCCGCGGCACCGCGTATCAGCAAGAGCGCCACCGCACTCGCTACACTTTCCAGGAGGCTGGTGTCTTCAGCGCTGTAAGGTTCCTCTGATCGCTTGGCGCCGACCACAATTAATGCTTCTGTGCTACCTTCTGCCAGCGCCACCGGCACCAACAAATCGATGCGTGCACTGTGCAGAAAGTCTTTATCCACTTGGGGCAACTGCTGTCCCAGCCAGCCGCTCTCAGCCAGCATGATCGGTACGGGGCGATCCAGCATGCGCACCAGCGGAACCAATTTGTTGGTGGCGGGCAAATCAGCGGTCAGCGAACCGGCGGGCGCGGCGGCCACGACCCGATACAACGATTCCCCGGGCTTGCGCACCAGCAAGGCGCAGAACTCTGCGTGGAGCGCCTCTGCCACTCGAGCCACAACACTGGACGCCACCTCCTCGATATTCGCGGCGTGACGGATGTCCTCCACAACTTTTCTAAACACTTTTTGCGCATCATATTTGTCACGAAAAAATCTGCGGTCCAACCCCGACAGCCACGTTTGGCGTTGCCCGTATGCCAAACCAGCTGCAGCACAAACCGCGATGTACACTGCGCCGTGGGCCTGCAAGACCTCGAACAACGGTTGGTTTCCATGAAGAATCAGGTCCACCGCCAACAATCCTGCCGCCATCACCGGTAATGCCAGTAGAAAACGCCGGGCCATAGCGTACTGCAAGCCTCTTCGAATGATGACCCGTACATCAAACAAACGTTGCCGCAAAATCGCATAAGCAAAGGACAGCGGAAAAACCAGTACGCCCACGTTGCACACAAGTGTAGCGGTCGGCGACTCCCAGAATTGTGACAACACCGAATTCGTTTCAAGTGCGGCCGACTCGATCACTCTGGGCAAATAAAACACCATTCCCAGGAGCGCACCGTAGGAGACCACCCGAAATCGGCGGCGGTCAGTCACTGATTCCAGTCGCAGATAATTGACTGGAACGACGACCACAGCGATTAGCAGATAGAAGAGGCTCTGCAGTCCAAACGCGGTTAAGACCCATCTGGGCGCCAACCCACCCAAATGTCCCGGGTCGTATACCGTTCGAGCCAACAGATCGAGTGAGTAGATCATCGCTACCAGTGGCCCGGCAACGAACACCGCCCAAATCCATGGGTTAGTAAAAAGAGTTTTTGGAAACAAGCTGAAAAATCCGGCCAATAGCGGCGTGCGAATCGCCGCGCTCACATGCACCAGCATTACCGCTATTGCCAGCACAAATGGGAACGCACGCACAGACGCCGCCAGTCCGTCCGGGAACGGTTCGTACACCGTGGCCATGGCCACCAGCACCCATCCGCCTAATCGCGACACCATGTCTTTCGGCCGGCTAAATATAACGAACAGGCCAATCAGCAGTGTGATGAACTTATTCGAGAGGAAAATAATCTGCGAGGTTTTGGCCGCGCGGTCGAGTTGGTCCCAAACTCGCCCGTGAATGGCCATCTTCAGATCAACGGGCTGTCCCGCGCGCTCGACACGAATCGCGATGGGCTTGTCGCGTTCGAAATTCATGCGTTGCGCGAACCAGTCGACCTCGGTCCCGATACGTTGCCCGTTGACTTCCGACAACACGTCGCCGACAAGCAGTCCAGCACGTTCTGCCGACTGAGCCCAAATTGCGGTCACTGTCACCCGCCCGGCTTTGCCCGTTACATCGACTCCGTCACCTGCCAAGCCGAACAGGATGTAGTATCCAAGATAAAAATTTCCAACGCCGCTGATGGCGGCGATTGCTAAGAGTTGCCACCGATATCGTGCGTTTGACATGGCGTTCGTCGTGGAGCGGGTGGGAGTGGCAAGATTATAAGCGCATTGACGTGGTTTTTAACAAAGGGAAGTTTGAGAGTCGGCTGCTATAGGGAGATGTTGGTTATTTCAAAGGTTTCGTCCGGAGCAACACCGAAGTCAAAATAGATCTTCGTAGGTTTGTCTGACACTAAAAGCTCGGTGAGCACAACGGACACCATTACCAACTGACGATCCTCCAAGGCGCGGTCGAGCCAATCCGTATCTTTACCACCCCTGCCTTCCAGAAACGCAACTCACGTGCTCGTGTCCGCCGCGATCACCGGTCAGCCTTGAGCTCTGCGGCGGTCCGCGAGAACCGAACCTTGCCTCGGAGTTTGTGCAAGCGAGCATAAGTCCGCGAGGCCGCAACCAGCTGTAGCCCCGTACGGACAGTCTGGGTAACACCAGTGCCGCTTGCTTCTTGGGCCCTTTCCAGAAGCTCCAGCGGCACCTCTACCGTAATCTTGCGCGCAGTATCCATATGCCAATTAGGACACCATACTCAATACCAGCATTGAATATGGCCTTTCGTCCGGAGGCTAAACAACGAACTACCGTGGGAATCACACCAGGGTTAATTGGGCTTCGATCTCCAGAAGAGGAGTTTGGCTGGGAGGCCTGGACTCGAACCAGGATAGCCAGATTCAGAGTCTGGAGTCCTACCAATTGGACGACCTCCCAGCCGGGAGGAATAAAAAGGAATCGTGACACATCCGGCTGTGCCGGCAGCCACGATTCATCCTTTCTAATTTAATCGGGATTGCTGAGGGCGTCAACCAATCGGCGGGTGCTGCCGACATTTAGCTTGATGATTCGGTGATGTAGGTTACAGAGGTATTCTCGAGGGTCGAGACACGGCGGCATCGCTAATCTTTCATGGCGCAACTGACTTCATCCGGCCGCGATCGATCACGTACTCGACGTTGCCCCACACAACATGATTGGACGCGAAGCTCGCGGCCCACACTACAAAATGTATTGCATCCCAGAGCGGCGCTAACCACAAGCGGCGGCGAACCACTCCGTCACCAACCACCGATACGCCGACGAGCCAGGCCATTGCCAATCGCAACACGAAATACGTGAGTATGTACGATGCGGCGATCCAGTGCGCGGGCGCTAGCACCGCGGCGGCGATCACCCAAGGCAGTCCCTGCGCAAATAGCAGGGCGGCATAAGAAGCTGGGCGGCACAAACGCACAGTGCGAGCCCAACGCAACTGATGTTGCCAAAAACTGCGAACTGATTGCGCCGGGTACATGGTCGCGACGGTTTCGTGAGAAAGCACCACCCGTCCGTGGGCCTGCGCGATGCGGCGCCCGATCTCGTAATCGTCCGCCAGAAAGGCGGCGATGGGTTCGAAGCCGCCAATTTTTTGCATCCAAGTTTTTGTCGTCGCTACCGACGCGCCAAGCGTAAATTTGACGCCTTCCGTCCATGCGGCCATCAGGACACCCGCGAAAAAATCACTGGAGGCACCGACGGCTTCGAGTTCGGCATAAAAATTATTCTGCGCGATGCCCCGGTAGAATGAAGTTACGGCCCCGACGTTTTCATCGCGCAACGGGGCCACCACGTTGCGCAGATACTTCGGCCCTACGCGCACATCGCCATCACTGAGCGCCAAAACTTCATGCCCGGCCTCACGGGTCAACCGTGCCAGGCTATTGACTTTTTTATTGGCACCGAAGTATTCGGCGCCAACCAACAGGCTGATACGCCGCTGCGGATAATCAGCAATCAACTGTCTTACAACGGCTATCGCCGGGTCGCTCTCATTGTTAACGGCAAAAAGAATTTCGTACTCGGGATAATCCTGGGTGCAGAAACTTGCGTAATTCTCGTAGGAGGCGAAGTCAACACCGTGCACAGGCTTCAAAATGCTTGCCGGCGGCTCGAATGTTGGGGCTGGCGGTGCCTGCGCTTTGACCCTGCGAGAAAAAGCCAAGGCGGCAAAAATGGCCAGCAGGTAATAGATCAGGGGGAAAATAGCGACTACGAGTACCGCGACGACCCATCCGTGGTGGAGATGAATCATTGTCGCTTGCTCATGTCGGAATTATCCGGCAGCCACGACAGCCACACCTATACAAACCAGAAGCACACCGGCCCAGCGGACGCCGTTCACGTCTTCCTTTAAAATATATTTTGCGCCGAGCGTGCCGACCACATAACTCAACGCTGAGGCAGGAATCACGAGGCTAATCGGCTCCCACGACAACAGCACCATCAACAAGTAAAAAGATAAGGCCATCAGCGGCACGCCCACCCAAAACCATCCGTTGCGAAAAGCACGGCCCAAAAAACTGATGAGCTGTTGGATTCGTAAATGGTCCGGAGCACCAGCTTTTTTCATGCCGTGTGTTACCGCCAGTTCGCCTGCGGAGCCGGACAGCACAAAAATCGCGAGTGTAACGGCGGTGCGAATCACTCCACAACCTCAGCGACAGCCGTGGTGCTAGGCTTGGTTTGCCCGACCAAAAATACACCGACACAAATGAGCGCTACGCCTACCCAACGCCGAGGAGAAACGGTTTCGCCAAGTAGGGTCATGCCGACAAAAGTCACGGCTATATAGCTAAGCGCTGACGCGGGCATCACGTAGCTGTAGTCCGCCCAACTGAGCACGGTCATATTGGAAAGCATGAAGCCGATCAGAAAAACGATGGCGAGCCAAATCGTTGGGCTGGTCATGGCCAACTGGAAGGCCTGGAACAGTCCGGCCTGGTCCAAAGCGACTGGACCGATCTCGGACATACCGCGCTTCAGCAAAGAGTCACCGGCGGTGGCACACACCATCATGGCGAAGACCATTACCAGCGTCTTCAAACGGAGCTTTCGCTCGTGGGACATTTTTTATTGATTAGTCGTTGCCGGAGGCCGGCGCCTGCGATACTGCGACCAAAGGCTTGCTTCCGTCGCCGCCTTCACGCGCCCACTTCAAACGTTCCGCTCGGAGTTTTAAAAATTCCGTTGCTTCGTGATACAAGCGCTTGCGCTCGTGACCATCCCAGAGAGCTTCTTTGACGATGCGCCAGACCACTTTGGGGCGGAAATAATATTCGTCGTAAAAGCGGTTTACTCCGGACATCATCTCGGCCTTAGAGAGATGGGGATATTCAATGTGGGGCAACTGATGTCCACCCATATCTGCAAGTGCTTCGACCTTCAGGAAGCCTTCCTTGGCCATGGAGTCGTACAATTCCGTGCCGGGCATGGCATGCGCGATGGAAACCTGAATCGTTTCGGGATCGAGTTCCTTGGCGAAATCGATGGTTTTCTGAATGGTCTCACGGGTTTCGCCGGGCAGCCCGATGATGAAATCGCCGTGAACGCGAATACCGACTTTGCGGCAATTCTTCATGAAAGTGCGGGCCATTTCTACGGTCGCGCCCTTTTTAATGTTTTTCAAAATTTGCGGATCGCCGGATTCGAATCCGACGATGAACAATCGCGCGCCAGCGTCGGCCATGGCTTTCAGGGTGTCGTAATCGCTGTGCACCCGGGCAGTTGAGGACCACTGAAATTTCAGGGGCTTGAACTTGGTGCAGAGATCAAGGACGCGGTCCTTGCGGATGTTGAAGGTGTCGTCGTCGAAGAAAATTTCTTTCATCTGCGGGAAATATTCGATGGCTTGTTTCACTTCACGGGCCACGTTTTCGGTGGAACGGGTGCGCCACGCATGGCCGGAGATTGTTTGAGGCCACATGCAGAACGTGCACAACGCCGGACAGCCGCGGGTGGTGTAAAAGGACACGTAAGGATTCAGGAGGAACGGTACGTTGTAGCGCTCAATTTGCAGGTCGCGCTTGTAGATGTCAGTGGCGAAGGGCAACGCGTCCAGTTCAGCGGTATGCAACTGCTCGCGAGGCGGAGTATGGACGATCTTGCCGTCTTTGCGGTAGCTGACGCCCATGATTTCGCTGAGCGGTTTGCCGTGCGCGTATTCGACAACGGAATGGTCGAATTCACCGCGGGTGACAAAATCGATGTCTTCGCTGGCCATCAGGGTTTCATCAGGCTTGATGTGGCCGTGCGGTCCCACGAAGGCAATTTTCATGCTGGGGTTGGATTCTTTAATCTTGCGAATGAGCTTGATGTCGCTCTCGAATCCCACGGTGGAGGTAAATAAAATGAGGAATTCGTAGTCTTTGCAAATCTGCACGGTCTTTTGCCAGTTGACTTTGTGCGGTGACGCGTCGAGCAGACGACTTCCCGGAATCAAGCCGGCGGGATACGTGAGCCAAACCGGATACCAATAGGATTCGATCTCGCGGGTTGCGGGCCAACGAGAGCTTGCGCCGCCGTCGAAATTTTCAAAACTCGGCGGGTTTAACAGCAACGTTTTCATCACATCAGGCATTCGTAACCCTCAGCTTCAGATATCGATGTAGATTGCGCGGACTTCAGCGCCGCAGCGTCCCCCAGCAAGCTGGTCAGGATACAGGCCCAAACACTAGCTATGAGTTTAACTGAATTAGAGTGATCCCCTCAAAACTTTCTGCAATTGGGTGCTATGGCGCATTAAGCGGTTAAATACAGCAGTGAGTGGGACTTGCGGGCGAAGCCACTGACGACATAAGGACTATTTGCCAGGGCTTGAAATTCTTTCTATCGTATTTTGGGCGTCGGCGACGGACAGCAAAATGCGCTGCCAAATCTGGTCCAGCCAGTCAAAATGCCCGGGCTTCATCAGAACAGAACGGAGGCAGGTGATGGTCTGACGATCGCGCTTCATGCCGGGCGGGAGGTTCGGAAACAAATCGACCGGCAGACCGGCTAGGGCCAGATGTAAATCTCGCTTGGCGGCCGCCTCGAAAATGTGCCGCGAAAGAAGCGAAGTAGTGCTCACGCTTTCGGCGCGCAATGCAAAAATCACTATGTCCAATTCTGGAGCCAGTGTCGTCGTGAATCGCTCGTCGGCTTGCAATCGCTGATACAATGCGCGCGCTGCTTCCCTGCCCCGGGCTAAACCTTGAGCAAACTCCCCTCGCTTCGTTAGCGGCAAGAGTTTTTGCGTGGCCCACAAAGCAGCCGCAGCTGCCCCGGGACGGGAGCACTCCAGACTGATCTCGCCGAGATGCATATCGGTTGAAGTGAAATAGGTATAAGGAGAATTGTGTTTGTACCAGCGGCCGGCTGCAGGATCTTTGAACAAAATGCATCCGCATCCATAAGGCTGCAAACCGTGCTTGTGAGGATCAATGGCGATCGAATCGGCTTCACCCACCGCGGCAAAAGCCTTTTGAGTATCCGGTTCCAAATTTTCCAGCAGGGTGAAATATCCACCGTAGGCGGCATCGGCATGAATGCGGAAATTGTATTTGGTACGCAAAGCAAGAATTTCATGCAGCGGATCGACGGAGCCGATCGCGGTCGTTCCCATGGTGACTACCACGGTCCCAACGTCGCCGTGAGTTAACCGTTTTTCAAGCAGCTTCAAATCAATGCGCCCGCGGGCGTCGGTAGCGATTATTTCGAAGGATAATTGTAAAACCTTGCTGATGCGCTCGTGAGTGTAGTGCGATTGCGAGCTGGCCAAAATTGTTTTTGCCGGCGCCGACTGCCCAGCGACCCACAGTGCCTCGAGATTGGCCATCGTTCCGCCGCCACACAAATGGCCGAGAAATTTGGTCCAGCCAAACATGGCAGCGATTTGCAGGACGGCCTCTTTTTCCATAGCCGACGTAGCCCGTCCGCCATCGAGCGCATGATTATTCGGATTGATGGTCATCGCCACGGCGTAGGCAAGTTGTGCTACTGGGTGGGGAGGCTTCAGCATCTGGCCGGCGTACAAAGGATGAAAATAGGGGTAATTGTCTCGCAGGCGTTCGGCAGTTGAAATGAGAACGTCCTCGAGCCGCTGCGAGCCCGGCACATCATTTTTAAATTCAGGGAGATGTTCGAAACCTTTGCTCAACATCCGAAGGACGTTCGACAGAAATTCAAGGTGCTCGCTGTTCAGCGGACTCGATTTTCTGTCGGTGTTCGATTTGTGAGCGGTGGCTGATTTGGACGCGGATTTGCTCGCTGAGGCCTTACGCGTGCTGATTTTTCTTATTGCCACACGTTCTTCTTTACTGCCAGACTTTGTTGAGTTGCCCAGCCACGCGCAACAAGTCCAGTTGCGCCTGCTGCCGGGCGAAATTGGCGTCCAGATAAGCCATCCAACGCTCGTTCTCGGTGAGCCGCGCCCGCTCCACTTCGCGCAGATTCAATTTGCCTTCAGCGTATTGCGATTGAAATACCGCAACATCCTGCTGCGCCAGCTGTAATTGCAGCCGAGCCACTTCTTTTGCCGCATCTTTTTCTCGGACGCTTCGGGTCTTTTGCCGCACATCAACGGAAACCTCAATTTTCTTATTGCTTAAGCTGGCCTTTGAAGCTTCCAAATTCACGTCGGCAAGGCCTATATTTGCTTTGGTCTTCGCGCTAAAGATGGGCATGTTCACCTGAATGCCGGCGTTGAAATTATTTCGTTGAAAGGTCTTGAAGAATTGATCGTAATTGTTAAACCTGCCGAGCAAGCTGTATATGCTCACCAACTGCAAGGTCGGAAAATAACCGCGTTTTTCACCTTTCAAGCGAAATTCCTTGGCTCGCACATCCGATTCGGCCAGTCGCAGGCTGGTGTTATCCTGCATGGCCATCGCGACAAGATTGGCACCCTCTTGTTCCGCTTGCCCGGGCAAATCTTCTGGCAAAACCTCTATCGGGGAATCGGCCGCAAGCCCAATTTGCGCCCGCAGAAATACTTCCAATTCATCCTGGCGCCCCTCTAACTGCAAAATGCGTTGTACTACTTGCGCTGTAGTAAGCTGGGCGCGGGTGACTTCGATTGACAATTCAAATCCTTCGCTTTCTCTACCGGTGGTCACTTGCAAAATCTTGTCAGCGCTTTCCTGTTCGGCTCGCAGCAGTTCCAGCGAGTGCCGGACTTTGCCGAGCTCCAGAAAGGCCATCGCAGTGTGCACGATTACGCTATCTCTCACTTCTTCCAGCGCTATTTTTTGTGATCTAGCCTGCTCCTGAAGCTCTTTGGATTGACCGCGTAAAGGCTCGTTCAATACCTCCTGCGTATAGGTCACATCAAAAATAGCTGGTGCGCGGCCGCCGGGGGTTTCAGGAATTCCGTTGGTATATCCGAGGCCCGAACCTATATACAAATTCGGCATGAACTCTGCTCTGGTGATGAGCGCGGAACGATCGGACAAACGCGATTGGATCTTTGCTAATTGAAGGTCTTTACTATTTTGAAGCGCGAGCTCAACGGCGCGTCGCAGCGTGAGCGCGGGAGCATCTTGCGCAGATGGGGATTGTCGCGCGGAATCGTTCACAGTTTGCTGCGCGCCGGTGCTGATTAGCAACGTGGTTCCTACGTTGGCCGCGCTTTGCGCGTAACAGGCGGCGACGCCAAACAGGTCCAGGGCCACGATTGAACATGTACATATCACAATACCGGAATGCTTTGGCCGACGATTTCGTCGATTCATGTTCGCACCTCGTTATTCGCAGTTTTTGAACAATCTTTGTTTAATCTTAGCGTTCATTCGTACCGCAAAGACTCGATGGGCTGAAGCTTGGCGGCCTGGCTGGCCGGCAAATATCCGAAGAAAAGCCCCGTCGAGCACGCCACCACGAACGCTACGATTACGCTAGTGCCTGAAACAGGCACTCGCAAATTTCCCGGTATCAAAGGCTGAATACTTACCGGAATGGCCAAGCCGATCAAAATACCCAAGACGGCGCCACCGCCGCTGATCAAAAACGCTTCAATCAAAAATTGGTAGAGAATTTCTTTGTAGGCGGCGCCGATGGCCTTACGTATCCCGATTTCGCGGGTGCGCTCTTTCACGGTTACGAGCATGATGTTCATGATCCCGATGCCGCTGATTAACAGCGCGATAGCCGCGATTACCAACAGCACGATAGTTAGCGCCAGAGAGATCGTCCTGGCCGCGCCCAATATAGCCACCAGGGTTTGCACATCGTATTCCGCATCCAGGGGATGCCTGTCTTTCAACACTTGCGTCATTTCGCGTTCGACGCCAGCCACCGCTTCGGGACTCACGGCCTGCGCATACAACACCCGCAAAACATCTTCGCCGGTATAGTACTTCATCAGGCCCAACGGAATTATTACCGACTCTTTTTGAATTTCAGATAATCCAAATGTGGCGACCCGCTCACGAAAAACTCCGATCACTGTGAACGTCAATTCGCCCATGCGAATGGGACGCCCGATAGGGTTTTCCAAGCCAAAAACACGCTCGGACAATTCCTTGGTGATCAGACAGACCTTGCCACGCGATTCCATGTCTTCAGAATCGAAATAGCGCCCGCGGTAAATCACCAATCGACGGATGGTTTGAAAGCCTTCAGTTACTCCAATCAGATTGACCGGCCGCTCCGCACCTGACACTACGACGGACATCGGAAGCTCCCGCGTTCCGGCAACCGCCACCACACCGGGCATGGCCCCCATTGCCTCCATGTCGCCCATGGTAATTTCGTGACTAAGCGGCTCTGCTTTCCCCGCGGCATGCACCATTTCCGCCCAGACGAGATTCGAACCAACGCCTTCAATTTGCGAAATTACGAATTTCTTGCTGGTCAGTGCCACGGTAACCACCAGCACGATGGAGGCGCTACCGATAATCACACCCAGGGAGGTCAGCGCTGCGCGCAATTTGTTGCTGCGTAGAGCGTCGAAGGCCACAGACACGGTTTCACGCAAATGCATGTTCAGGCCTTCCCAAGGCGTCGCAAAGCTTCCTGCGCGGTTTTGTCTTTGGGATCCGCATGCAAGCTGGTCGCGTATTCCCGGGCAGCCGCGTCGCGATTGTTTTGACTTTCAAATAAGCGCCCGAGCCAGTCGTGGGCCAGAGCCGGACGCGGGTAACCGGTACGCCTCGGAGCAGTACTCAAATATTCGCGTAGTAGTGATTCGGCCTCGCCTGGTTTTTGCTTTAGCAGGATCAAGGCTGTGGCGCGATAGAATTTCGTCCTCGGGTCGCCGGGCGAAGCGTGCTGCCCGGCTGCGACGACGGCCAACAAGCGCTGCGGTTGATTGCGCTTCATCGCATAGTCCCCGATATCAAAAATCAACTCCGGGGATTTGGCGTTGACGAGAGCTTTATCGAATTCCGCTTCAGCGGCGAGGTAATCTTTTTTTTGCCGACGGCAATTGCCTGCCGCGTAGTGACCCTCGGCTTCGTCCATTGCCGCTAACTGTTCGATTTTTATTAACGCCTTATCTTCTCCTCCGCCGACAATGCCGGGAGCGGCACAATCAAATTCGATGAGGGCTTGAAACGCGGAATAATTTTTCGGATTCAGTCGAATGGCGGTTTCAAACTCTTGCTGTGTTTTCCTGGCCAAAGACAATGCCGAAAACCAGGAACTCTTGGAGGCCTTTTCACCGAACGACCTGCCCAGCCATTCGTGATACATCGAATTTTCCGGCGCCACGGCGACGGCCCTCTCAGCGTTCGCCACGGCCGCGTCAAACTGTCGCAACTCGAAATGACTTTTCGCCAGCAGAAAGAGAACTTCTCCATCGCGCGGGTTTTTCGCCACAGCATCCTGCAAAATCTTTACGGCTTTTTCGTAATCGCTCAGTTCATAAGCGTGTCGTGCGGCTTCCAAACCGCCATCTTCCAAGGCCCGTGTGCTGACCACGGACACGCAATTTAACAGCGCAAGAACAGCCGCCGCGAGCGTAACCCCTACCCTACCGGCCATTCGAATGACCTCGCACGTACGCGTCATCGGTATTCACAATTTTTACCGCCATGCCGTCGTGCAACACGGAATCGCCGGGTAAGGCCACCATCTCATTTTCCTGCAAGCCGCTGATGACTTCGAAATTTGTGGAATCGGCAATACCTAATTGAATTTCGCGCCGCACCAAGCGAGATTTTCCGAGCGCGGTTTTGGTCACTACAAAGACGTATCTGTGGCCGCTCTCGGCGTCCACGGCAGCGCGCGGCACGGTTAATACATTAGTTCTTTCGTTGGAGTGGATTTTTACGTCGACATTAATATTGGGCAGTAATTCCAACCTCTGGTTGTCCACGGCGCACAGCAATTCTCCGACGCTGCGGGTTCCGTGCGGCACGACTTGTTTGGGAATGACCTCTGTTCTCCCCTGCCAGACCCGATTTGGCAGCGCGTCCCAGGTGATCTTGACCGGCTCGTTAGGCACCAGCCCCCCGAGCTCCGGTTCATCGATAAAGGCGCGAACGCGAACGCGATGCAAGTCCGCCATTTCCGCCAGGAGATCGCCGGTCTTCACATATTCGCCGGTCTTTGCCGGCAGCGAGTACAAAGTGCCATCGGTAGGCGCGGTGATGCGCGCGCTGGCGACCTTGGTTTTTAAGGACGCAATTTCACTTTGGATTTGCTGAACCTGTAACGCAGTGCGACCGGCATCCAGCCGGACTCCGCGTTCGAACTCCTGTTTGGCCGCCGAGAGCCTCTTCGCTTCGGCCTGAGCATTACTCAGCGCCAGGTCGTTAGCGGCCAGCTCATCGCGAGTAGCTGCTTGCTTGGCAATCAGTCTCTCCAGGGCGTCGTGGTTTCTCAGCAGGCGATCGCGGTCTCCTTGAGCTTTTGCAAGATCTGCGGAAACCCGCGCCGCTTCGTCGGACTTGCCGCCGCTTTGGGCCGCGCGCAATTCATCTCGCGCGCGCAGCAGACGGGCCTCGGCATCATCAAGCTGGGCCCGCGCATCCCTCACGTTCAACTCCAGCAACAGCTGACCCTTTTTGACTTGCTGGCCCTCCACTCCGGTTACTTTTTCCACAAAAGTATCCAGCGGGGCGTGCATCACGAATGGCGAAATTGGTTCGACTTTTCCATTGCTGGAAATGGAGGAAACCAGGTTGTCTCGCACGGGCATGACGGCGGCAATTTTGGCCACCGGCTCCCGTCCGCTGAGACGCACCAAAATGTAAGCCACAATTCCGGCGACCACCAGAAATACCAATATCCGGTTGCGCAGCTTACGCTGATCCATTTTTCCTGTTCATCGCGTTTCGCCCAATTCGTTCGTAATGATTTACCCGCCAGGCTGCCGAGCACTTTGCGCCGAAAACATTCAGCTGGCCGCCTGTTGAGTTGTGGTGATGGATGACACGGCAGAATACCCCATTCTAGCAAGGCGCTTGTATCTTTCTCCATAACGGTGACGGCAGGATCGCTTTACGGGCACCTTACCCGACTGAGTGGGACCTCACAATTAGATGCAGGCATTAGTCCACAAGCTATCTACCCCAGCGACCAGATACAGGCTACTGGCTGGCGTGCGAATGACCGCATCACGAATTGCAAACCGGGATGCGGGTGACCCAAACGTAGCTTTTGATGTGTCCGCACGTAGTACACTTGGGCCCTAACCCTTAAACGCGAGGCCCTGGCGATGATCGAAGCCCGCAGCTTGTCCAAGCGCTTCCACGACAAAAAGCGCGGCGATATTTGCGCAGTGGAAAACGTTAGTTTTACCTGCCGGCCCGGCAGCATTTATGGCTTGCTGGGCGCCAATGGAGCGGGTAAAACCACGACGCTCCGCATGCTCGCCACCATCCTCGAACCCACGGACGGAACCGCGCTAGTGTTCGGGCATGACATCGTGGAGCATCCGGAAAAAGTTCGCGCCAGCGTCGGCTTTCTCTCTACCGCGACGGCCCTTTATCCACGGCTTACCGCGCAGGAAATGGTCGAGTATTTTGGCCGCCTTAACGGCTTGGACGAAGCCACATTAAAAAAGCGCATCGATGACATTTTCGATCGCCTGGACATGAATTCTTTCCGCGACCGGCGGTGCGACAAACTTTCCACGGGCATGAAACAAAAAACTTCTATTGCCCGGACACTCGTTCATGATCCTCCGGTGATGATCTTTGACGAGCCTACGCTAGGCCTCGATATTATGGCCGCTCGCACGATCGTGGCCTTCATTCGCGAGTGCCGCCAAGCCGGGAAAACCGTGATTCTCTCCACTCACGTGATGAGTGAAGTCGAAAAGCTTTGCGATGTGATCGGAATTATCCACAACGGAGCACTGCTCGCCGAGGGAACTCCGACGGCGATGCGCGAAAAGTATCAGGAAAAAGATCTGGAAGAAATTTTTGTGAAAGTCGTAACCGCGCACGCCGAACCGCACACGCCCGCAGAGGTCTCCTGAGAATGTCCGCACGGAATATTGGCATCGTTTATCGCAAAGAGTTGCTGGAAGCCCTACGAGATCGGCGCACGCTGGTCTCCACCATACTCGTTCCCATCCTGCTGTTTCCGATACTTACGGTGGGGGTCGGGTTCGCGGTTGCTGGCCTTATCGAAGAAGCCGATCGGGAACCGGCAAGGATAGTGGTCCTGGGTGGAACTGACTCACCGTCGATCGTAAGCAGCCTAGCAAAAAGCAAGAATTTGATCGTGGTGCCGGAGCCCGACAATTATGTGGAACTCATTTCCAATAAAAAGATTCGCGCCGCCGTGGAAATTCCTCCCGGTTTACAGTCTGGAACCGGCACGCACTATTCCCCCGTGAAAATTTATATGTATTCCGGAGATCTGAAATCCACGACCGCTGCCAAACGCATTGAAGATTTTTTTCGTGAATACCGCGATAACCTGGCACGTGACCGCCTCACTGCGCACAAATTGCCAGCCAGTTTTCTGAAGCCCTTTGACATCAAGCAGCAAAACGTCGTGTCGGAGGAAAAGGTTGCGGCAGAAACAGTCGGCGGAATTATTCCTTATCTGGTCATCATTATGTGTCTTACTGGCGCGATGTATCCGGCCATGGATCTTACTGCGGGCGAAAAAGAGCGGGCTACCATGGAGACCATCCTGTCGAGCCCCATCTCGCGAACGCACCTGGTGCTTGGCAAGTTTCTTCTGGTGCTGACGGCCTCGCTGGTTACGGCGGCACTTTCGGTCACATCCATGGGGGTTTCTTCGTGGGCGATTCAACGTTTTCAGGACCAGTCGAATGGGTCGGCCATGCACATCACGATTGGTATTCACGCGGTTCTTGCTGTTTTTCTGGTAGCCTTGCCGCTGGCAGTGATGTTTTCGGCGGCATTGCTGACTATCGCGCTTTTCGCCAAGAGCTATAAAGAAGCGCAGAGTTATATTTCGCCGCTGATGATTGTGGTAATTGTTCCGGCAATCGCAGCCATGCTGCCGGGGGTAGAGCTCACGCCACGATTGTCGCTAGTGCCCATTCTGAACGTGAGTCTGCTTTGCAAAGATTTGATTGCAGGAACCTACCAGTGGAATTCTATAGCACTGATCTTTCTCTCCACCTGCCTGTACGGCGGCGCGGCTATCTTTATCGCGGTAAAGATGTTTCACCGGGAGTCCGTGCTATTCCGATCCTGAACTTTGAACCCGCGATGTGGTCGTCACCGGAAGGAGCCATTGGCTGTCGGAGAGTCTGCACCGGGCAAAGGCTAGAGTGATGAAGCCAACATTCTGTGCCTTTAGGTTGGTCGCTTAGGTCTGGCGCAGCGGATCGTTTCTGGTTTCCCATTCGTGGCTCAACTGTCTTACCGTTTCACGCATTCTCATCGCCAGCGCCGCGATGGTCTCGACGCGCTCCAGCCCGCCATATGGGAGCTTTCCATCCTTTCTACGGGAGATTTCCGCGAGCAGGAGTTCGGCGTTTCCCAGTATGCCCGTTAATAGATTGTTTAATTCGTGCCGCAGGACTTCCGCAAAATCTTTGTGCCACTCCTCGGCCGCTTTTGCAGGGATGCTTTCC